>Ga0314774_1000011_pt1 | contig 202932 bp, 201 predicted proteins | sample MetaGCBIA2018_FD_204515 | JGI IMG/M metagenome (GOLD analysis project Ga0314774, IMG submission 204515) | Cryopeg brine microbial communities from Beaufort Sea near Barrow, Alaska, United States - CBIA 2018 | ecosystem: Environmental > Aquatic > Marine > Coastal | place: USA: Alaska... | reverse complement strand
TATGTTGCTCGTACACCATTGACATTAAACTAATCATCTAAAAAAGTAATCACTACTTTGCCAGTCATGGGATATTTTTTCATTTCGACATTTAACGATACAGCTCAATAACGACAGTCTAATTTTAGTCTTTTGAATGTCTGGCTTTAAAACACCTCACGAAGCTTAAATTCAAATCCCACTAATCTCACTAATCCTTGCTCTCTAATGTAGCACTGCTGTAGTTTTTCTCCAGCCATAGCTTTTACAGGATATCGCAGAATATGTTTTACCTTACTTAAAATACATTTCACATTAACTTAGCTCTTCACTCTTAGTCATTTACGTAGACAGTCAAATTACGTATATCTATATCTATAATTTATACTTAAATGCTCTATTGGCTGTGATGCAATATTAAGTTATTTGTATTTTTAAGATAAATTGTTATTGATCAAACACGATGATATTTTTAATCCATGACTCAACATTTATAAACAGCTGTTTATCTAAGCTGGATGATAGATAATATCTTGCAAAAGCTGATGCTGATGATCAGTCTAAAATTAAAGCGGCGTTTTGAACTTATCTCAGATGAGAAATTTCATAATAATAAGGAGAATACGGTAAGTGATGAAATACTTTACGAAACTATTCCACGTCTACCGTGGGATTTGCAGCACTAGCAGTAAACTAATAATAGCGTCGTTGATTTTTTCATTATCAGCAAACTGTTTTAGTGCTGAAGAACCTGAAGCCGTTAACTCACCAACACCACCCACAACCATTGCGCTGTCGGACATTCCTTCACAGTCAGCCGCAGAACGGCCTATGTTAGATCAAGCAGAATCAGTCCTGGCAGAGTCGACGAAATTTAGTCAAATTCAACAAAATCTTATTACAGAAAATGAGGAAATAATATTAGCATTACCTTCACTATCTACTGCACTGGCAGCCGCTTCTTCACGCGATGCAATTTCTAAAATAAAGAGAAAATGGCTAGAGTTCGATCGCAAAATGGCAAACGCAGAGTCGACTCTACACGATCGAACTGAAGTCATTGCCCAACAAATTACCCATCTTAAGACTAGTCTTGATTTGTGGAAAAGGACTGTTGCCCAAGCACAGAAAGACAAGGCACCTGAAGACATAGTCAAGCTCGCACGAATCACAGCAAGTGACATAGAGACTTTATATACTGCTGTTCAAAAAATGCAAAATCAAATTTTAGAGTTGCAAGGGAAAATAGGTCGTTCACATCGTGGTGTACAAGAAGCTTTAGATATCATCAAAGCAGAAGAAGCTGATCTCCTCAAGAACTTGGGACAACGCGAAAGGCCAATTTTATGGCATGAAAAAGTAAATGGGACAGGTGCCATTCTATATGTCTTTTTTACTCAAATAGGTCATGCTCTTTATAACTGGTGGTCCAATCTTATTAGTATTGTTAGTAATGAATCGTGGATGCTGGCTCTTCAAGTTTTTATTTTAATTGCAACATCGGTTATTCTCTACCGGGTACGTAAAGCAGAACGAACAATACTCGCGGCGAATCCCTCGATAGTCGTAGGTAGTTCAGTTTTTGACACACCCATTGCTCTCGCCATGTTGCTCGCGTTAATGTTAACGCCGTGGATCTATGTATCTAGCTCCTCAGTTTTAGCCGAAGCGGCTGGCTTATTACTTATATTTCCTGTTTTATGGATCGTCTTACCTTTATTAAATAGACCCATTCGACCAGTTTTATATTTTCTGGCGCTTTTTTACGTGATTGATTGGTTTCGCGATTTAGTCGAAGCAGATCCCTTTATTGCACGTATTATATTCATTGTTGAGATGCTTACAGCAATCGGCTTGATAATTTGGTTAAATCGCGTAAAAGCCCTACATGGCAGTAATAGTCGTTGGCAGAAACCTATTCGACTTTGGCTCAATGTTGCACTTATATTACTGGCCATTGCAGCAATTGACGCTATGATTGGTTATGTTCGTCTTTCTGTCCTAATTGGCCATGCCGTGCTCAATAGCGCCTATTTAGCAGTATTACTTGCAGCACTTATTCGTGCCGTAGACAGCAGTATTGCCCTCGCACTTCGAAGTCACGTTGTACAAAACATCAATCTAATTCGTCGTCGAACCGACACTATTCGGTACAACATTAAACGCTTACTCAGTGTCATCATTGTCTTTATATGGGGTGTTGCCACGCTAGAATTATTTGCCCTATTAGATTATGTCATCGTCTTTACCAATACCGTTTTATTTTCCGAATTAAATGCTGGCACGGTTGCACTGTCACTTGCCGATGTATTGGCTTTTATCTTAACCATTTTTACCGCTATTTATTTATCGCGATTTATTACTACGGTATTGGATGAAGATGTTTACCAACGAGTCAGTCTGGGACGCGGTATTTCATTTGCCATTTCAGCAGTTATAAGATACGGCATCATTCTTTTCGGTTTTCTATTAGCTGTAAGTGCTCTCGGAATTGGTATGGATAGGATAACCATTCTACTGGGCGCTTTAGGTGTGGGTATTGGTTTTGGTTTACAAACTATCGTCAACAACTTTGTATCAGGGATGATCCTAATATTTGAGCGCCCAATTCATATAGGTGATTCAATCGAAGTGGGAACCGTAGCAGGTACGATTACTCGCATTGGTATTCGCGCGAGTACTATTCGTAGTTTTGACGGTGCCGATATTACTATACCGAATGGGACGCTTCTCGCCGACTCTGTAACAAACTGGACAATGTCAGATCGAATTCGACGAATAGAGCTACCGGTAGGCGTTGCATATGGCACAGATACGGATATGGTTATTGAAGCACTGAATAGTGCACTAATAGAGCAAAATGGCATCCTTAGTGAGCCAAAACCTCAAATAATATTTAATGGCTTTGGTGAAAGTACCTTAAACTTTTCGCTTCGAGCATGGGTTGCTGATAATGATGAGTATATAACCATTAAGAGCGACATTGCGTTAGCGATGAATCGAGCACTTAAAGCTTATAACATTGAGATTCCTTTCCCTCAACGTGATTTGCATTTACGTTCGATATCGCCAGACTTAAAAATGAATATGTAACGCCGAGCCCACTGCATTTAACATATTTCTAAGCTAAGAATTAGTAGCGATGTGCAACTAGTTTGAACTGTTAAACATACAAAAAAGCCGTAGTGAAGTTAATCACTACGGCTTTTATACAGTCTAAAATTTAAGCGATTGTATTTTTAGCTTTACGACGTAAACCCATAAAACCTAATAATGCAGGTGCAAATAAGAATGCTGCTGCTGGCAATGGAACTGCACTCACAGATACACTATCAAGATTTCCACCTAAAGAATCACTGTCGCCGATAGCAGAGAATTGTAACGTATCAGTTCCTGTACCTGTTACAAGATATTGAAACATTGTCCAATTGTTGCTGCTGCCGCCGTTGGCCGTTACTGAGTCAACTAATACACCATTCCAAAAAGCACTGATGCCATTTGTTAAAGAAGATTGACCGATGCGTGGTGAGAAAGCAAATGATAAAAGGTATGATTGTCCTGATACTGTGTTAGCAATATTTTGGAATATAGAGCTATTAGAATTAGAATCTAACTCTGCAAACTGATCGCCTTCATAAGCTGTGCCTACCACATTATCTCTAATTTCTACACCTGCACCAGCTGTAGTCCATCCTTGGATGGTATCATAAATATTGTATGAACCTGCTGGAACATCTGGATTTTCAAAAGATCCATTTACTACTAAATTCATACCCGCAGCATTAACTTGCGTCGATAATGCGAATAATGTTAAAGCCAGAACTGATTTAATTTTCATACTACATCCTAAAGGTTAACAACCCAGCCAACTCATCCAAAGCAAGAGTTCTGTGGCTTTCCGTAACTTAGTTCACACTAAGGTTGGCAATTATTATTTATAGACTGATTTCGACTGGATATTATTTTATCTAATCTAGTGGATAGATTACTACATTATTTTTATCATTCCTATTGTACTTTAGTACTATGCCCATCTCTTTTTTTAAAATTAATTGACACTTATTTTTATCGACCCACCAGCAACTAATATAATTTTCATATAAAAAAACCGTAGTGAAATTAATCTCTACGGCTTTTTTATTAAGCATTCAGATGCGTTACATCATAATTTAAACATATTACAAACTAAATACACTCAATACCCCACCAAGTGCTGTCCAGCTTGACAACGATTTGTAAGCACCTACAGCGCCTAAACCATCAGAATCATTTTCAAGATTATTGGTCATACCAATACCTGCCCATCCGCCAATACCAGAAAGTACAGATATAAACTGCTTACCATTATGTTTATAACTATTTACGTTACCTACAATACCTGAAGGTGTTTTAAAGCGCCATAATTCACGACCTGTTTGAGCGTCAACGGCTTTCAAATAGCCTTCAAGCGTACCGTAAAAAACAACATCTCCAGCAGTAGCAAGTGCTCCAGACCAAACAGAAAAACGTTCTTTGTCACTCCAAACGATCTTACCTTCACGCGCATCCCAAGCAATAAAGTTACCCATATTATTTGGCTCAGCAGGATACATATTTACGACAGCACCAACATACGGTTGACCCGCCACATACTCAACTTCAAACGGTTCTAAATCCATACAGATATGGTTAGTAGGCACATAGAACAAACCCGTTTTTGGCGAATAAGCCGCTGGCTGTTGATCTTTTGCGCCGTGTGCCGCAGGACAAATTCCAGATGTATTATTGTCCATGCCATTAGCTTCAGGTGAATATTTCGCCACGCGATCAGCAAGACCCGTTTTAAGACTAACACTCGTTGCCCAATTAACCGATGGGTCGAATTTTTCTGCCACCAGCAGCTCACCCGTCTTACGATCCATCGTGTAACCAAAACCATTACGATCGAAATGAACCGCTGTTTTACGTAGTTTGTCTTTAACCTTTTGATCTACTAGGATAACTTCATTAACACCATCATAATCCCACTCATCATGTGGTGTCATTTGATAAACCCATTTTGCCACGCCAGTATCTAAATCACGTGCAAACAAAGACATTGTCCATTTGTTATCGCCTGGGCGTTGTGCTGGATTCCAAGTAGATGGATTACCTGTTCCGTAATAATACAAATTCAAATCAGGATCATAAGAGTACCAACCCCAAGTCGTACCACCGCCAATTTTCCACTGATCGCCACTCCATGAATTTAATGAAGAATCTTTCCCTACGGGTTTCAGCATTGAAGTGGTTCGTTTAGGATCCATCATCATTTCGTCATCTGGACCTGTACTGTAGGCACGATATAAAACTTTACCATCAAGATCATAGGCTTGAATATAACCACGAACACCAAACTCACCGCCAGAAATGCCGACTAGTACTTTATCTTTAAATACATGAGGGACAGCGGTATTGGTTTCACCTTTTTTAGGATCGCCACGTTTGTCAGACCATATTAATGAACCTGTATTGGCATCTAGTGCAACCAACGTTGTGTCCGCTTGGTTTAAGAATATTTTACCATCAGCATATGCAAGGCCACGATTTACAACATCGCAACACATTACGGGAACAGTCTCATCATAACTTTGCTTTGGCTCGTACTTCCATTTGATTGCGCCATCATTATTTAAATCTAAAGCATAAACAATATTTGGATATGGCGTATGTACATACATGATGTCGCCAATGACCAACGAGTTACCTTCATGACCACGTAAAACGCCGGTGGAGAAAGACCAAGCCATTTTCAAATCTTTGACGGTATCTATATTGATGTCTGTCAATTCACTATAACGATGATTAGCATAATTACCTGCTGACATGACCCATTGGTTAGGATCTTTTTGCATAGTATTTAAACCATCCGCTACAGCATAAAGTGGCAGCGTCATGCTCATCATTGCTACCGAGATTGTTGTTTTTTTCATTAATTACTTCCTAATAGTTGTTAAACAACACATAACGAAAAAATTCAACGCCATGCTTTTATACCGTGGTTCATAAAAACTTTTATTTGTTATGAACCACTTTTTACCAAACATGGAAATCACGCTTAATAAGCTAAAAATAGTTACAGGAAAAGTATAGCAATGAGATAACAAAACTTTATTACACCTATGTCCTTAAATTTAGAACAGTAGCTGGATCCTCAGTCAAGTAAGATAGAACCAATGTTGACAATGAATAGACTTTACTTGTCTTAGGTAGATGATCGAGCAGGAGGAATTACTGCAATTTCCTACTTTTTTAAATTGAACATCACGATTATCAGGCGTGATAAGATCCGAGTACTATTTTTATGGGTAATAGCGATTACCGTTTTAAATTCAGCTGAATAAATATAACCTATTGCAGGAAGGACAAACCAGGTTGCAACGTCATATTTAACGAGGTATATTTTTTGACTATCGAAGAAATAAATAACAACGATATTAATGCTTATGAATACCCTCACGGACTCAATATCATAAAGAATAAAAGTCAGGTTCTTATCCTTGATGACCAATCAACAGGTAGAGCGATACTTGAAAAAATAATACTTCAAGTATCTGATAACATAGTTGTTTCAGATTTTAGCGATCCACTAAAAGCACTAAAATGGCTCGAAACTAACGATGTTGACTTAATCATTACCGATTACAGAATGCCGGAAATGAATGGTCTTGATTTTATTCGGAATATACGCAAGCAAGAACGTTGTAAAAATATCCCTATAATGATGATTACTGTCGTTAGCGAAAAAGAAGTGCGATATGAAGCACTAGAAGCTGGAGCAACGGCTTTTTTAACCCGACCCATTGATCAAATTGAATGCCGAACAAGTTGCCGAAATTTACTCCAACTACATCAACAACATTTAATTATCCAAGATCGTGCCAACTGGCTTGCTCACCAAGTTGACATTGCCACACAACAAATAGTACAACGAGAACAAGAAACTATCATTTGCCTTGCTAAAGCTGGTGAGTATCGTGATGAAGGTACTGGAAATCATGTTTTGCGAATGGCTAAATATTCTCGAATAATTGCTGAGGCTTTAGGCACCTTTACTGAAGAAGAATGCAAAGATTTGGAATATGCAGCACCAATGCATGACATCGGTAAAATCGGTATTCCTGATAGGGTATTACTAAAACCTGGCAAGTTAGATCCCGATGAATGGGAAATAATGAAGCAGCACAGTGCGATTGGCCACTCGATTCTCTCCAACAGTAAATCCAAATATATGCAAATTGGCGCCGTTATCGCTTTGAATCATCATGAGCGTTTTGACGGTAAAGGTTATCCTAATGGGCTTAAAGGTACAGAGATTCCTCTTATTGCTCGAATTGTTACAGTCGCCGATGTATTTGATGCACTTGTTACAACTCGACCATACAAACCAGCGTGGTCAACTGAAGGAGCCTTAGACTACATTAAACAACAATCTGGCTTACAAATGGATCCACAATGTGTTGAGGCATTTTTCTCTCGAATTAACGAAATCAAAAAAATTCAATCTGACTATTTTGATGAACCAGAATAATAACAAGTATAAAGATCGGTGCTTCCGTTGAAAAAAAAGGGATTTTTAGGACTAGATAAATTGCAACAACATTTGGCCCGTACTGGAGACTCGGAACCCGAACAAGCAATCAAAATCAGACTCTCTATAGCGTTATTATTAGTACTTTATTTTTGTTTACCTTGGCAAAAAGACAGCACCTTTACCGAGACACTGTTCTCTCATGCCAGCTTGATAACACTCAGTTTTTTTTCTGGCACACTGCTGATTGCCACGTCCATAATTCTTAATCCCGTTAGATCGCCCCTTCGCCGAGTGGCAGGTATTTTCCTTGATTTAACGTCGCTATCTATTTTAATGTTTTTTGCTGGAGAAGAAAGTGTCTTCATGTATGCACTTTACCTGTGGGTGATTTTGGGGAATGGCTTTAGATTCGGCATTAACTACCTTTATACCTCGCTACTAGTTGGCCTGATTGGTTTTGGTATTGTCATCACTTGGGGACAATACTGGCAGGATGTTAACCATCAACCTTTCGGTCTTAGCCTGATTATACTAATTGTAGTTGTGCCACTTTATGCTGCATTCCTCATTAATAAACTACATGCCGCGATCGTCACGGCAAAGTTTGCCAATGAAGCAAAAAGTCGTTTTTTGGCTAATATGTCGCATGAGCTAAGAACGCCATTAAACGGCGTGATTGGTATCGCAGATTTAATTCGCGAAACCGATTTGAATAGTCAGCAACGTGAGTTCGTGAACATTATGCATGCTTCTGCAAATACACTACTGGGGCTGATAGAAAATGTACTTGATATATCCAAAATTGAAGCTGGGAAAATTATTATAGCGCATGATGATTTTGATCTACATCAACTCGTTAACATGATGATGCAGATGCAAACCCCAATGGGTAGAGCTAAAAATATTCAGGTTACAAGCCACATTGATGCACATACTCCATTTTCATTGCAAGGCGATCCGCAACATCTTCGACAAGTATTGATCAATCTAATGGGCAATGCCATTAAGTTCACCAATGAAGGGTCTGTTAAACTATTCATACGGCCTGCCGATAACAATCCAAATACACCTAGGATACGTTTTGAAATTCAAGATACTGGTATCGGTATACCCGAAGCTGCTTTAGCCACACTTTTTGATCACTTTACACAAGTCGAATCGAGTGCTAATCGTTCTATAAGTGGCACAGGATTAGGCACAACAATATCTAAAGAACTAATTGAACTCATGGGAGGAGAAATTGGCGTAGAAACCCAACCAGCTATAGGTAGCACCTTCTGGTTTGAATTACCCTTTACATTAATTCCAAATGAGCACTTAAAATTGTCTGATAAGCATCTATTACTACTGGCCAGTGACGAAACAACTTCTATCATAAGTCCCACACTCGATGGATGGAGAGTTAGCTATGATCACGTTTCGTCTTCAGTCCGTGCATTATCTTTATTAATGCAGGCAGTTGCAGATAATAATGAATATAAAATCATGTTAGTCGATCAGTCCTGCATATTTGATATTGATCCTGTTCAATATGCCCAAATGATTAAAGCTGAACCTAGTCTGAGCCATTTATCACTAGTGTTAGTTAATTCTGCAAGTTCATCGGCATACAATTCTCAAATACGTGAATATTACATCTCCGCCATCTACGATTTAACTGAAACTCGTTTATTATTTAACGCTATTCATGCAGCTCAAAGTGTCAATTTCGATGACGATAACGTTGTCACTTTGGCCGAGTATTTTGACCAACAACATAATGCCAGAGCACTTAAGATTCTAATTGCGGATGATAACCGCGTAAATCAACAAGTTTTGGAAGGTGTGTTACATCATGCTGGGCACCAAACCCTTGTCGCTGATTCAGGTGAAAAAGCACTCGATATTCTGGCAGAAAATATCGACAATATAGATATGTTGATTTTAGATATGAATATGCCTGAAATATCGGGATTCGAAGTTCTGCAAGCGCTACGATATATGGATACTGCAAACACCATTCCAGTTATCATACTGACCGCTGATGCAACACCAGAAACTAGGACTAAATCGCTCAATGCCGGTGCTAGTGCATTTTTAACTAAGCCAATTAATGCGAGAGCATTACTCGAACAAGTGGCTAAACTATCACCCGTTGGGAGTAGCAATCCAATATCTTCACTTAAAAAAAATCATCATCAAATATCACCGTTATTCGATGAAATGGTCATTAATGAACTTTCATTACTGGGCGGTGATAATTTCATACAACAACTCATCCATAGTTTTAAAATGGACGGTATGAAACACCTTGCACTTCTTAAACAAGCAGCAAAAGATGATTTCTTAGGTTATCGTGAAAGCTTGCATGCGTTAAAAGGTTCTGCCACAGAACTGGGCGCTTCAAAGCTCGTGACTTTATGTATCGAGGCAGAAAAAATTAAACCTTATGAAATGGCAACACCTCGTATCTCAATACTTTACAATCAAATTGAAACAACATTTAACAAAACACTATTAGCCTTCGAAGCAACAATAACAAAAGAACATCAACAACGTGCAAAATAGTGAATTATGGCTAATCGGTTAAATTAACAATTTTGCATTTTGTCTAGTGATAAGTCGCCCCATCATCTTCAAATCCTTATCTTTTAGATTAAGCGCGGCATCGACCCACACTTTGGTTATATCAAACAATTCTTGATAGTTAACTGTATTACAAATATCTTTCACTTTTTGCATTGCTTTATAACTATTAGCTGATCGATTGACGATTTGAATATGTTTATACAGCGCTAATTCAGCTTCACCTTTCTCTGCCAGAATATCGACCACACCCATCTCGTATAATTCTTCGGCAAGATATAATTTGCCTGAGAAAATCATTTTTTCTGCCATTGCAGTACCAATCTTACGGGACAATAATGAAAAAGCGCCCATGCCAGGAAATAAATTAAATAATACTTCTGGCAAACCCATTTTTACACCACGTTCAGCTATCAACAGATTGCTTGATAATGCTGCTTCAAAACCACCGCCCAGAGCATCACCTTTTACGATTGACACCGTGACAGCCTCAACATTTAAATGTGTCATATTTGCATATAAAACATCTATACACGCTGTGGCATATTTCAGCAATGCGTCGCGATCACCTTGTAAAATTTTCGCAGCAAATAAATCTAAATCGCCACCTAAATTAAAAGTATCAGCTACATTTGATCCCAACACAATAAAGTCATACTTTTCATTATTTGTCATTGTCATTTCAGTTCTGACATCATCAAAGTAAGATGCAATTTCATTCAATAACGTAGGCGTGAAACAAGGTCTGGGTGCGGCGTCCATTAAAAACCAACCAATTTTATACTTAGCATCGTAATGCGTTTTAAGTTGTGTATAAAGTGGCGCATCATCATAGGCATCCTTACGTTGAGCAATGGCATTCATTGTTCTCTCCTTCTGTATTGCAATAATTTAGGGTTGTCATTATCAGAACGTTTAAATGACTTCTTTTTGACAGCAAATTTACTTACAATATGAATTAGCATGAAACATGCCTGTTTTACGAAAATCAAACAAAAACATTAATATCAGTATCTTAATAAGATCTTCTTAGACAGTGGTACACGTTTAATCTCAAACTGTAGTAAACCAAGCGAATATGCTTTAATTAACTAAATTAAGGATTCATTATGGCAGCAAGTAGCCTTTTAGCATTGATCGATGATATTGCAACGATGCTTGATGATGTGGCTTTAATGACCAAAGTAGCCGCTAAAAAAACGGCTAGTGTATTAGGGGACGACTTGGCATTAAATGCAGAACAAGTCTCCGGCATTAAAGCTTCCCGGGAGTTACCAGTGGTATGGGCGGTTGCCAAAGGCTCTTTCAAAAACAAGCTTATTCTAGTGCCTGTAGCGTTAACTATTAGTGCGTTTATTCCTTGGTTGATAACCCCATTATTAATGGTAGGTGGTGCTTATTTATGTTTGGAAGGTTTTGAAAAGTTATCACATAAATTTTTTAGTGATAGAACTGAAGAGCAAACTGAGCATAAAAAAATAGTTGATGCAGCGAATAATCCCAACATCGATTTAGTCGCGCTGGAAAAACAAAAAATTAAAGGTGCAATACGCACCGATTTTGTTTTATCTGCCGAAATCATTGTGATTGCATTAGGCATTGTTAAAGAGGCCGCATTCTCGTCCCAAGTCATCGTTGTATCCGCTATCGCAATTGTCGTGACTATTGGTGTATATGGATTAGTTGCTGGTATCGTAAAATTAGATGATGGCGGTTTGGCATTGATAAAATCAACATCCAAAAATAGCTGGGGAAATTTTAAACGCTGGTTTGGCCACGTACTGTTGTGGTTCGCCCCGGTGTTGATGAAAACACTTTCTATTGTTGGTACTGCGGCGATGTTCTTAGTTGGCGGAAGCATAGTGTTACATGGTGTTTCCTACACTCATCATATTATTGATTATATTGATGAGTTGGCATTAAATATTCCAGTGATTGGCAATGCTTTTTCAGCAATCGTGCCGCTATTAATAAAGGGTCTGGCTGGAATAGTCATAGGCGCAATTGTATTAGTGATTATCAGTATTCCTGATCTATTCAAAAAGAAAGCTATATAACTTACACAGTACAAACACACTGAATAGCCTTGCGGTATTCAGTGTGTTTGTACTGTTTTGGAAATCTCTAATCTCGTTCAATTAATTCAATTTTATAGCCATCCGGATCTTCAATAAACGCAATAATCTCGGTGCCATGTTTCATCGGACCAGCTTCACGCACTACTTTGCCACCAAGGTTTCTAATTTTGTCGCAAGCAGCTGCAGCGTCTGAGACCCCAATAGCAATATGACCATAACCATTACCTAAATCGTAATGGTCAGTATCCCAGTTATAAGTAAGCTCGATCACTGTATTTGAGGTTTCATCACCATAACCGATAAAGACTAATGTGAACTTACCTTCTGGATATTCGGATCGACGTAATTCGATCATTCCCAACACCTCAGTATAAAATTGAATAGAACGTTCTAAGTTTCCAACACGTAACATGGTATGTAACATTCTCATATAGTTTATCCTCTATATTTATCGTTTAGTGAACACTCAATCAAGACCTAGCGAATGCCAGATCTCATCAATACGATCTACAACTGCTGGATCACGTTTAATAGGTCGTCCCCATTCGCGGTCAGTTTCACCGGGTAGTTTATTCGTTGCATCCATACCCATTTTAGAACCTAAACCCGATACCGGAGATGCAAAATCAAGATAGTCAATCGGGGTATTTTCAATCAACGTGGTATCACGAGCCGGATCCATTCGCGTCGTAATCGCCCAAATAACATCATTCCAATCACGTACATTCACATCATCATCAACCACAATCACAAACTTGGTATACATAAACTGTCGTAAAAAAGACCAAATGCCCATCATTACTCGCTTGGCGTGACCTGGATATTGCTTTTTCATACTGACCACCGCCATGCGATATGAACAACCTTCAGGCGGTAAATAAAAATCAATAATTTCAGGGAATTGTTTTTGTAAAATAGGCACAAATACTTCATTCAAAGCTAGGCCTAATATCGCCGGTTCATCGGGTGGTCGTCCAGTGTAGGTACTATGATAAATCGGATTTTTTCGTTGCGTTATTCGTTCAACGGTAAACACCGGAAAGCGATCGACTTCATTATAATAACCCGTGTGATCGCCATATGGCCCTTCTTCTGCCATATCATCAGGATAAATAAAGCCTTCTAATACAATCTCAGCACTTGCCGGAACTTGCAAGTCATTGCCAATACATTTCACTAGTTCTGTTTTCGAACCACGTAATAAGCCAGCAAACGCATATTCTGATAAGGTGTCCGGGATGGGCGTAACAGCAGCCAAAATAGTAGCTGGGTCACAACCTAAAACCACACTGATTGGAAACGGCTCACTAGGATGTTCGGCTTGCCATTCTTTAAAGTCAAGAGCACCACCACGATGTGATAACCATCGCATAATTACGCGATTTTTAGCGATAACTTGCTGACGATAAATCCCCATGTTTTGCCGTGGTTTATGGGGACCCTTAGTCACCACTAAACCCCATGTTATCAGCGGCGCCGCATCTTCTGGCCAGCAAAGCTGAATTGGATATTGACTTAAGTCAACGGTATCGCCTTCAATCACTTGTTGTTGACAAGCAGCATACGTCACCACCTTTGGTGCCATATTCAGTACTTGTTTGAAGATAGGTAGTTTATTCCATGCATCTTTCAAGCCTTTAGGGGGTTCAGGTTCTTTCAAAAAAGCTAATAATTGGCCCACTTCTCGTAATGCTTCAACTGATTCTTCTCCCATACCGAATGCGACGCGTTGGGGCGTGCCAAATAGATTCGCTAATACTGGAATGTCACTGCCCTTAGGATTTTCGAACAGTAATGCTGGCCCACCAGCACGCAGTACCCGATCACAGATTTCGGTCATTTCTAAAACCGGATCCACTTCCACGCTAATGCGTTTTAATTCTCCTCGTTGTTCTAAGTGGGTAATAAAGTCACGTAAATCGGTGTATTTCATAAATTAGGCTCAGGGAAAACGTTATATTAATTTCATTATACGTCCTACACTATCACCGATTTAAGGTGAGTTTTAATATTTTATCTAAAATAAATTTGCCTACTGCTATACAGAAAATAAAGATTTTCTGGCTGTTTCAATAATCTCTTTAACAATAGGTGGGTTAACCCTTTTTTCAATATAAATAGCATAAAACTCTTCGTGTATTTCATCCGTTTTACCAATTGCTTTAACCTTATATTGTTGTTCAACTTCTTGCTGAATAACGGTAGGAGCGGCAAAAATACCAACACCTTCTTGCCCAAATGCTTTCATTAGGGCGCTATCATCAAACTCAGCAATAACCTTAGGTCTAATACGATATTTGGTTAACCATTTTTCAATAGATGAACACAGATGATTGCGGTTATTAGGAAGCAGCATCGGAGCATTATGTAAACATTGTGGAAATTTTCCCTTTAGCTGGGCTTGCAAGCCTTCGGTCGCAAAAAAGCTAACCGAGGATTGACCCAGTTTTTTGCTAAGTCCACGCATGCTAACTGTGTCTGGAATGGGTCGTTCTGAAATCACTAAATCTAGACGATGCAAAGTCAATTCAGCTAGCAAGGTATCAAGATCTGCTTCACGGCAATCCATTCTAATTACATTGGCTTGTTTTACCGCTGGCAATAAAATTTTGTGAGCAATAGATTTAGCGATAACATCAACTATCCCAACTTTTAAAAGTTGCGGCCGTACGCTAGGTAAGTCCTGTAACATTTGTTCCAGCTCGTGACCAAGTGAAAAAATCTCATCGGCATAGCTCATTACCTGCTCGCCAATACTCGATAGTTCAAGACTCCTACCAACTTTATTAAACAGCTTTACGAAGTAATAGTCTTCTAGCAGGCTCAATTGCCCGCTGATAGTTTGAGGTGTAATGTTCAATCGCTCACTAGCTCTAGTAACACTGCCTTCTTTAGCTACCATCCAAAAATAGTGTAAGTGTTTATAGTTCATCATATAACCCTTCGTTTTTCCCGAACAATATATATTAAAAAATCGAATTTTATTGTGTCTTTATTTTATCTATTATTCAACCATAACTTTTTTCAACGAGGAGAGAACAATGCAAATTGATATTCAAGCTAGATCATTTACGTTAACGAAAGCCTTGAGAAAGTATGCAGAACTAAAATTAAAATCTTCACTATCTGGCTGTAAAGAACGATTTCAACGGGTAGTAGTACGATTATCAGATATTAATGGTCCACGAGGTGGTGACGATAAACATTGTCATATTCAAGTGGTATTACCCGGTATGCCTGATGTCATTATTGAGGATACTGAAAATGACATGTATGCAGCGATTGATAAAGCGACCCACCGAGCCAGCTTAGCCGTAACACGTAAGGTGGCCCGCAAAAAATCCTTTCATAGGCATAGTTTGCCGTTAAGAACTCACTTAATGGTATAGATTTTTATTAGGGAATAAAACAAAATGAACAAGACAGATACACTTTATTCAGACCAGCAACAAGTTGCTACGCTTGCCTCTAACAAAGTTATTCGTAACACCTATATGTTGCTGTCAGTGACTCTATTATTTAGTGCGTTAGTGGCGGGCATTTCAATGACGCTTAACTTGCCTCACCCCGGCCTAATTTTGACATTGGCCGGCTATTTTGGTTTATTGTTTTTAACCAGTAAGTATCGTAACAGTGCAGCCGGTTTGGCAGCAGTATTCGCCCTCACCGGCTTTATGGGTTACACCTTAGGCCCTATTTTAAGTGGCTATTTAGCCCTACCAAATGGTGGTCAGGTTGTGATGAACGCCATGGCAACCACTGGCGCTATGTTTATTGGTTTATCAGCATATGCACTAAAAACACGTAAAGACTTTAGTTTTATGGGTGGTTTTTTAGTGGTGGGAATTTTGGTTGCCTTTGTTGCCGGCTTAGGTGCGATCTTCTTTGAAATGCCTGGATTATCATTAGCGGTTTCTGCGATTTTCGTGTTATTGATGGCTGGACTGATTTTGTATGAAACAAGCAATATTATAAACGGTGGTGAAACCAACTATATTATGGCAACTGTAACACTGTACGTATCTATTTTTAACTTATTCACTAGTTTACTTCATCTGCTGGGTGCAACATCAGCCAATGATTAAACCATAATTTCAGCAACAAGAAAGGGCGACTCTTTAAAATATATAAGTCATAATGATTAAGTCATATAATATGAAATTATAACAAGAGTCGCCTTTTTTATATTAAAGTATAAATTACCGCCTATGCTGCAATGCCCGAATGTCTTAATAACGCATCAATCTCTGGCTCGCGACCACGGAATTCAATAAACAACTCCATCGGTTCACGCGATCCGCCCTGCTCTAAAATGGATTGCAAAAATGCTAAACCAGTAGCACGGTCAAAAATACCATTTTCTTCAAATTTAGAAAAAGCATCTGCCGATAATACTTCAGCCCATTTATAGCTGTAATAACCCGCCGCATAACCTCCCGCAAATATATGCGAAAAACTATGAGCAAATCGGTTAAATTTTGGTGGTTTAACTACCGCAACTTGGTCACGCACTTCGGCTAATATTTTGTCGACTTGGTTTGCTTGATCAGGATTAAATTCAAGATGGAGACGGAAATCAAATAATGAGAACTCCAATTGACGCAGCATGATCATCGCTGATTGAAAGTTTCGCGCAGCAATCATTTTATCGAATAAATCTTGCGGCAACACCTCACCCGTTTCAAAATGACCTGATATTAAATCTAACGCTTCACGTTCCCAGGCCCAGTTTTCCATAAACTGACTAGGTAACTCAACGGCATCCCACGCCACACCATTAATGCCTGATACACCTGCATGATGAATTTTAGTCAACATATGATGCAAGCCATGACCAAACTCATGGAATAAGGTAGTTACTTCATCATGACTAAATAAAGCGGGTTTATCACCTAAAGGCTCAGAAAAGTTACAGGTCAGAAAAGCCACAGGCGTTTGAATACCCGCTTCTGTTTGACGACGAACATGACATTCATCCATCCACGCACCACCACGTTTATGATTACGAGCGTACAAATCAAGATAAAACTGGCCGCGTAACTCGCCCTTATCATCGAAAATATCAAAAAAACGTACATCTTTATGCCACACATCGATATCGTGACGTTCTTTAATATCGAGACCATAAAGGCGATTAACAACCGCAAACAAGCCTGACACCACTTTATCTTCAGGGAAGTAAGGTTTTAGTTCTTCTTGAGAAATTGAATAACGTTGTTGACGCAATTTTTCAGCATAATAAGTTACATCCCACGATTCTAATTCGCTAATCTCTGGATTTTGCTCATGAGCATAGGCTTTTAACTCAGCAAACTCTCGTTCGGCAATGGGTTTAGAACGTGCGGCTAGATCACTTAAAAAATCTAACACTTGTTGTGGTGACTGGGCCATTTTGGTGGCTAAAGATCGTTCGGCATGATTCGCAAAGCCTATCAATTGAGCTAGTTCATGACGTAACTTAAGAATATTCGCCATTATCTCAGTATTATCCCACTGACCTGCATAAGGACCTTGATCTGAAGCTTTTGTAGCGAAGGCCGTATATATTTCTTCACGAAATGCGCGATCATCGGCATAAGACATAACCGGCATATACGAAGGAAAATCTAAGGTAAATAACCAGCCTTCTAGTTCATCGCGTTGAGCAAACTGAGCGGCCATATCCTTGGTAGAATCGGGTAAACCAGATAATAATGCTTCATCCGTAATGTGTTTTTTCCACGCATGCGTGGCATCCATTAAGTTCTCTTCAAACTTGGCCGTCAGTTCAGTAAGTTGTTGTGAAATTTGCTTAAACTTATCACGGTCAGTTTGTGACAACTCAACACCTGACAAGCGAAAATCACGCAAGGCATTATCAATCACTTTTTTTTGTGCAACATCTAATTGTTCATATGCTGGACTATTTGCTAAGGCGTTATAAGCTTTATATAAGTCCTCATTTTGCCCTAACTCCGTGCCAAACTGACTCAGCTTAGGTAAGCATGCATTATAGGCGACACGTAATTCTTCTGAATTCATCACCGAATTAAGGTGACTGACCGGCGACCATACTTTATCGATGGTGGCATCTAACGCCTCCATCGGCAGCACCAATGATTGCCATGTCGGTTGTTGCTGATCTTTGAGCAAGTCTTTAACCGTTTGTTTGGCCTGTTCCAACACTTGATTCAATGCAGGCTCAACATGCTTTGGTTTGATACCTGAAAAAGCGGGTAATACAGTATTTTCTAATAGTGGATTAGTCATGATTTTTCACATAGTGATGAATAATAGATTGATTATACGTTAAGCGACCCAGTGACGTTAAGTCGTCATCATACTGACATAAATTTTTCATTGTTTTGTCATAACAGTTCGGTAACGTAAGTCATACTATATTAAGTTGGAGTGAGTATGATGCAAACCCCATTCAGCCTACAACAAACAGTTAAAGTACGAAGCGTCTGGATATCAGATATTCATTTAGGTTTTCGAGGCTGTAGCGCTGATGTTTTACTTGATTTTCTTCATCACGTGGAATGCGATTATTTATATTTAGTCGGCGACATTATTGATATTTGGGAAATGAATAAACGACTATTTTGGCCGCAAGCCCATAATAATGTTATACGCACCATTCTCGGTAAAGCCAAACATAACACCAAAGTTGTTTATATTCCCGGTAATCATGACGAGATGTTACGTGACTTTGATGGCATTATCATGGGGAATGTTGAAATAAAAAACCAAACCATTCACACCACGGCGAACGGAAAAAAACTGCTTATTATTCACGGCGACGAATTTGATGGTGTCGTTAAATGTTCCCCCCTTATCGCAAAAATAGGCAGTCGCTTATATGACTATTTACTTCGCGCGAATCGTTGGGTCAATTTAATACGTCGTAAACTCGGATTTCCTTATTGGTCGCTGGCTGCCTTTTTAAAACATAAAGTAAAAAATGCCGTGCAATACATCAGTAATTTCGAAGAAGCGGTCGCTCATGAAGCGGCTAGACAAAAGGTGGATGGTGTAGTCTGCGGTCACATTCACCGCGCCGAAATTACCCGTTTGCATGATATTGATTATTACAACTGTGGCGATTGGGTAGAAAGCTGTACCGCGTTAATTGAACGGCCCGATGGTTCAATTGAAATCCTGAAATGGACTGATGTTATCAATGAAGCCAATATCCTTAGCAAGGTCGCGTAAATGAGAATAGTCATTGTCACTGATGCGTGGGAACCGCAAGTAAATGGTGTCGTACGGACACTCAAACAAACTTATGCTCATCTTATCGAAATGGGCCACTATGTTTTTTTACTGACACCTGAAGATCATTACACCATTCCATGTCCCTCTTACCCTTCTATTGCACTGGCTCTATTTCCTAGTAGAAAAATAGTTCGCAGTTTAATCAACATCAACGCTGATGCAGTGCATATTGCTACTGAAGGGCCTTTAGGCATGGCTGCTCGTCGATGGTGTATCAAAAATAAGGTGCAATTTACCACTTCATATCACACTCAATTTCCAGAATATCTGCGTCTTAGGTTGCCTATACCACTCAGCTGGACATATGCTTGGTTACGGCGTTTTCATAATAAAGCGGTTCGCACGCTAGTGCCGACTGAATCTCAACAACAGCGTTTACAATCCCATGGATTTAATAATGTACATATTTGGGGACGTGGCGTTGATACCACAATATTTAAACCTGATAATCCCCAACATTTGAACCTTGCTAGACCGATTAGCCTCAACATGGGTCGAGTTGCTATCGAAAAAAATATTGAAGCTTTTTTATCACTTGATTTGCCGGGCAGTAAGATTGTGGTTGGCGATGGGCCCGATCTTGATATGCTGAGGAAAAAATATCCCGAGGTACTTTTTACTGGTGCTAAATTTGGTGAAGAACTGGCTTCTTGGGTCGCTGCCGCAGATGTATTTGTCTTTCCCAGTAAAACGGATACTTTTGGTTTAGTATTACTAGAAGCACTAGCGTGCGGCGTGCCCGTTGCAGCCTATCGCGTAACAGGCCCTAAGGATATTATTGACCATGGTCGAATTGGCTACTTGGATGACGACTTAAAAACTGCCGTTATGAATGCATTACATATGAATAAATTGGACTGCATTGATTTTGCTAAACAACGTAGTTGGCAAGTCTGCACACAATTGTTTGCTGAACTAATGTATGACAATCACGTCAAACTGTTTTCGAATGATATTATCAGCAGCCATCAATTCTAGTGACTAGAACTTTAAACCAGCAGCTACTTATTGTGGTAATTATACAACGACAAAAATAGTGATGAGGATAAAATACCACTCTTGCTTGCTCAATAACGCTGTCCATGCGATTATCTCATCCATAATAACCTCAAAATATCAGGACAAAACAAGTGTCTAAAATCACATTATTCATTAAAGCCAGCATTTTAACTAGCATTTTGCTGTTAACAGCTTGTGCGACGGCAAATAAAGTTGATGGCGTCAACGACCCATTACAAGGTTATAATCGCGCAATGCACTCGTTTAATAGCTCTTTAGATCGTAATGTTATCAGACCAGTAGCTAAAGGCTATGATACCGTCGTGCCCACTGGTATCAGTCAAGCTGTCACCAACTTTTTTAGTAACTTGAATGATATAACGGTTATTTTAAATGATTTATTACAGTTTAAATTTGATCAAGCTTTAGACGATTCAGGCCGCTTTGCATTAAATACGACCGTTGGTTTTGCCGGAATATTAGATGTTGCCACTATGGCTGGCCATAGAAAAAATAATGAAGATTTCGGCCAAACGCTTGGTGTTTGGGGCTTTGAACCTGGTCCCTATGTCGTTTTACCTTTTTTTGGACCACGTAATGTTCGCGATTCGTTTGGTTTAGTAGGCGATATGTATACCGATCCAGTCAATCATCTTGATGATGCAGGTGCTCGTAACGGCCTGATTGTTCTACGTGTTATTGATACTCGCGCTAATTATTTAAACATAAAAAATGTTCTTGATGAAGCATCAGTAGACGAATACAGTTATGTTCGAAATGCTTATATACAACGTCGTCAAAATCTTGTTTACGATGGTGCACCACCGAAAGATGATTTTGATGTTTTTGCCGATTAGACCCATCTCACTCACGACAATATGTTGTTAGCAACATATAATACAAAGCCGAGCAACTAGCTCGGCTTTTTTAATTACGCTACATGGCTATTAACTATTTATGACAACTGTACTTTTTATTCTTGCAATTATTGCTGGTTTTGCTGTTTTAATATGGGGTGCAGATCGCTTTGTTGATGGTGCAGCTAGCATTGCAACTAATTTTGGTATTTCACCTTTAATTGTCGGTCTAACGATTGTTGGTTTTGGTACATCAGCACCTGAGATGCTCGTTTCGGCCTTAGCTTCATATGATGGCGCACCTGCAATGGGGATAGGTAACGCAATTGGCTCGAACATTACTAATATAGGTTTAGTATTAGGTATCACTATTCTGATTACTCCACTAACCGTAAACTCAGCCAGTTTGAAGCGTGAATTTCCAATGTTGACATTAATTATGGCTTTCGCTTTATACCTAATGTGGGATTTGGAGCTCAGTCACTTAGACGGTATCCTATTATTTAGTGGTTTCATTATCCTTTTATTTAGCATGGCTTATCTTGCTGTGAAAAGCTCTGCTAAAGATCCATTAGCCCAAGAGTTCGAACAAGAGTTCACCGAACACCATATGTCCACTAAAAAAGCAATATTAAGCTTTATTATTGGTTTAATTGCATTATTAGTAGGTTCAAAAGCATTAGTATGGGGAGCAACAGGAATTGCCCAATTACTAGGTGTTAGCGATCTTATTATTGGTCTTACAATAGTTGCGATTGGAACCAGTCTGCCAGAACTTGCAGCATCCATCATATCTGCGCTCAAAAATGAGCATGATATTGCAGTCGGTAATGTATTAGGCTCAAATATGTTTAACTTATTAGCCGTATTAGCTATGCCAGGATTAATTGCACCATCAGCACTGGATCCTATGATCCTTTTACGTGATTTCCCGGTGATGATAGCATTTACTATCGCCTTATTTCTCTTTTCTTATTTCGGCAAAAATGGCCGTATTGGGCGCGTAGCGGGTAGCTTAATGTTAGTCAGCTATATCGGTTATAACGCCCTACTTTCGGTTCAAAGTAGCCATGGCATATAAAAAACGATGACAAAAATAGTACAAACTGAATCTGAGAAATTAAAAACGCTTGGACTTGCTGTCATCAATACTGAACTGGAAGCCATCGCTGGTTTACGTGATCGTATTGACGATGCTTTCGTCCGAGCTTGTCAGTATTTACTGCAGTGTAAAGGTCGGATTGTCGTCATTGGGATGGGTAAATCGGGTCATATTGGAGGCAAAATTGCAGCCACGCTTGCTAGCACTGGCAGTCCTGCATTTTTTGTTCATCCAGGCGAAGCTAGTCACGGTGATTTAGGAATGATTACTAATTATGATGTGGTCATCGCATTATCAAATTCGGGGGAAACCAGTGAAATATTGACCATTTTGCCGTTAATTAAGCGATTGGGTGTGCCCCTTATTGCCATGACGGGCAAACCGATGTCAACCTTGGCAAGCTGTGCAGATAGCCATATTGATGTTAGTGTGACCAAAGAAGCCTGTCCACTTGGATTGGCTCCCACATCAAGCACCACAGCCGCACTTGTTATGGGTGACGCATTAGCTATTTCATTATTAGAAGCAAAAGGGTTTACTGCTGAAGACTTTGCCTTATCTCACCCAGGCGGTAATCTTGGTCGTCGATTACTACTACGTGTTAGTGACATTATGCATACCGGTGACACTATACCCAACGTAGATAATGACGCACTCATTAGTGATGCATTAATCGAAATGACTAACAAAGGTCTGGGCATGACAGCGGTGACGGATAACGACGGACAGGTTGTCGGCATCTTTACCGATGGTGATTTACGTCGTGTCATTGCCCAACGCGTTGATGTACACACCACCAAACTTGCTGATTTTATGACGATTAACTGCAAAACAGGGCGTCCTGAAATGCTAGCTGCTGAAATATTAACGTTAATGCAACGTCATAAAATTAACGCCTTACTTATAACAGATAGTGATCAGCAACTCATTGGCGCCGTCAATATGCATGATCTATTGCGCGCTGGTGTCGTGTAAAATCTGAACTTATCACAGCCATTTGAATAATAAGGAACCACAATGCAAGATATTCTCGCGCGTACTAAAGATATCAAACTGGTCATATTTGATGTTGATGGCGTACTCACCGATGGTAGTATTATTATTGGTGATGATGGTGAAGAATATAAAGCATTTCATTCACGTGATGGTCATGGAATGAAGCTTTTACAATATACAGGTGTCGATATTGCTATTATTACAGGCCGCACCTCAAAAGTAGTTGAACATCGCATGACGAGTTTAGGTATCAATCATATTTATCAAGGGCAGAAAGTTAAATTACCTGCTTTTGAAGATCTTATTAAACGCTTAAAGCTTAAGCCTGAACAATGCGCCTACGTAGGTGATGACTGGGTAGATTTAGCCATTATGAGCCGTGTAGGATTAGCTGTTGCTGTGCAAGATGCTGATGCGCTTGTTAAAAAACATGCGCATTGGATAACACCCTCCAATGGTGGTAAAGGTGCAGCTCGTCAAGTGTGTGAACTCATTATGGAAGGACAGGGTACCCTGCAAGATCAAATTGAACGTCACTTCTAATCTTTCTTTTATAGCCAAACTCGTATTGTCTTTAGTGGCAATTATCTCCTTTTGGCTGCTGTTCAGTAGCGACACCAAACAAAAGCTCATTGAGTCCAACGCTATAGCTCGAACGAGTGATTATGCGATGTCTAATTTCACCATGACGGTTATGGATAAACTGGGTCAACCGTCACGTATAGTAACTGGTCAAACAATGTCGCATTATCCAGCTAATGATAGTACTGAAATCATTGCGCCAATCGCTCAAATTCTGGAACAAGGTAAAAAGACTTGGCTAATCACTGCCAATAAAGCCTATACAGAAGGTAAAGGCGAAGATATTCTACTAACGGGCAATGTTATTATCACTCAAATAGACAATACTGATATTGAGTTACGTACTGAGAAACTTAATTTAGATACTGTTCGCGATAATGCATACACCGATCTCGCCGTCAGCATGAAATCTCCTCACGGCACGACAAATTCGGTTGGACTTCATGCCAGCCTTCAAGAAAAAACTATTAACCTGCACTCCAGAGTGAAAGGACATTACGATGCGCCACCTACAAACTAAAATTTTAATCACACTGATTGTTTGTCTGCCTTCACTAACATGGGCGCTACCGAGTGATCGGGAGCAAGCCATTGACATTGAAGCTGATCACGCCGAGCTTGATGACAGTAGTGGCATTACTCAATATAAAGGTAAGGCAGTGTTAACCCAAGGCACATTACGTATCGAGGGTGATATCATCACTTTTTATTATGATGACACCAAACAACTCACAAAAGCCGTCGCACAAGGCAATTTAGCAACTTACCAACAGGTCCAAAAACCAGGCGAAGCGCCTGTACGTGCTCGCGCTTTGCAAATGGAGTATCACGCTAAAGCACAAAAAATATATTTACTTGGACAAGGTTATGTCTGGAAAGACGGTGATGAATTTAGTGGCAATAAAATAGAATACGATATTAACAAAAATGTGGTGAATGCCAATTCAGAACCAGTCGAAGTTGCTGGTGAAAAACAACAAAGTGGTCGAGTTCATATCATTATTCAACCACCAGGCAGTAAAAATAAAGCAACAGCACCTATAATAGTACCCAAAACCGATGTGGCTCCACCTACTATCGAAGATGACAATGCTGCTGAGCATCCTGTCGCTGTAATCACTACTACTCTCAACGTTCGTACGGGTCCAGGCGTTCAATATGACAAAATTGGCGTGTTTATTCCTAACAGCGAAGTAATTATTTTGACCGAACAAAAAGAATGGATACAAGTCAGAGGCGAAACAGACGGCCAAGTTATCATTGGCTGGGTTAATCGCCGTTATATTGAAACAAAACCATAATTTTAGGGACCGCATGAGTACATTATCCGCCCAGCAATTATCCAAGCGCTTTGGAACCCGCCAAGTCGTAAAAAATATTTCCTTAGAAGTAAGCAGTGGTGAAATTGTTGGCCTACTAGGCCCAAATGGTGCCGGTAAAACCACTAGTTTTTATATGATTGTTGGTTTAATTCCCGTTGATAGTGGCACCATATTCCTTGACCAACTTGAGCTCACGCGGGATCCAATCCATCAACGCGCTCAACTCGGTATTGGTTATTTGCCACAAGAAGCGTCAGTATTTCGAAAGTTATCGGTTGAAGATAATATATATGCCATTATCGAAACACGAAAAGATATCGATACTGCCGCTAAACACGATCTATTAGAAAGTCTGCTGTCTGACTTTCACATCGATCATATTCGTAAATCGTTAGGTATGGCACTATCTGGAGGTGAACGGAGACGAGTTGAAATTGCACGAACCTTAGCCATGGAGCCAAAATTTATCTTATTAGATGAACCCTTTGCCGGTGTTGATCCTATTTCAGTACTAGATATTCAAGGCATTATCAAAGAACTAGCAGAACGCGGTATCGGCATTCTGATAACTGATCACAATGTCCGCGAAACACTGAACGTTTGTGAACGTGCTTATATTTTCAATGAAGGTGAGGTCATCGCTAAAGGTACCCCAGATGAAATACTGAAAGACAAGCGTGTTTTGAGTGTATATCTGGGTCGAGATTTCAGGCTTTAAACCATCACTAAGTCATAATTGGCAAAAAATTGATCATAATGTCTAAGCGAATAAGATCAGATTTTAGAAGTGGCTGCCCAATAAACCAGTGAATATTTAGTCTGAAATATCACTGAGTTACTTAGCAGTTTAAGATTGATGAATAAGCATTTTTAAATTTGTCGCTATCTTGAGAAAATCTCCAACGCAACGCTGCTGAACCTAAATAAACATTATTCGTTATCATCACCAGAAACAGTATCTCTCTCAGGAAAGAATAGTCGAGGCTCAACCCGTGTGTCATTCAAGCTAACGCCAAGGTGTAAATGCGGTCCCGTCACCCTTCCCGTCATCCCAACGGTACCAATTACTTCACCTTGTTTGATAACTTGTCCCGCTTTGACACCGATTTTATTCATATGGCAAAACATGGTTACTAAGCCTTGCCCATGATCGATAAAGACCGTATTGCCATTAAAGAAATAATCGCCAGTATTACGAATTATGCCATCTGCTGGAGCATGAATTTCAGTACCTATTGGTGCAGCAATATCCATCCCACTGTGTGGATTACGGGGCTGACCATTAAATACACGACGCCGACCGAATAAGCCACTGACTCGCCCTTCAATTGGCCATGCAAAATTCAGCGCTACATCGCCTTCTGTCCAATGTTCTAGTGCAGCATTAATGGCTGACTTTTCACTATTGATACGTTTCATATCATAGTTATTTGGATTCACCTTACCATCATCTTTAATTTCAATATGCTGGGTTGGATATGCTTTATCTAGGATGACAAAGCTTATTCTGGTCGTTTTTCCTGCGGACTTTACCGCCAATATTTGTGAGCCTATTTTGGCAGACAAAGGAATCCCCACAATAGCAAGCCATTGATCATTTTGTTTTAAGACCATCACTTGATGATTGTTATATTTCACCATTGGTTTGGCTTCTATTGCATCAGCAACCGGCACAATGACCACACCACCCGGTACAGCTGACTGTTGTGGTAATGTCGTAGCAGAAACCGATATCGTCATTAACATACCGAATGCTAAGGAAAAAAGTTTAATCATTTTTGACCTCTTTAATTTCGCACACCAATTGACCCTTTCCTAAACGGACATTGATATGCTGGTTTGGTTTGGCTTTATCTGCCCGATGTAATACTCGTCCAGAATCTACCATCGTCGTAATACTATAACCTCGCTCTAAGGTTTTCAAAGGGCTGACTGCGGCAAGCGTCCGCATTAGTTGAGTCAATTTCGCTTTATGCTGCATGAACCCTTTATCCATTGCCGTATTTAATTGCTTTTGTAATTGACTTATAGTTGCTTGCTGATGATTGATCATCGGTAATGGCAGTTTTAACTTTAAGCGTTGTTTCAAGTCTTTGTACTGAGCTTGCTCACGTTCCAATTTTTTGTTGATAACTTGATGTAATCGGCTCGATAAGGTCGCAACTTTATAATGTTGTACTGCAATTTTTTGTTGCGGATGTTTCAGCCTAACCAACCAATAATCTAATCGCTGACGTTTATCATTAAGAATGTGTAAGCAATTACGGTTTAATTGTTGCTGCAACTGCTTTAGTTTTTGCATTTGCTGATTAATGGTAACTTGCAGTTGTGGTAACCTATGTTGCAAATAACTAAGATGACGTCGTTCATTTTGTAAGCGATGCGCCATTAATAAATGCAAACGTCGACTATGGCCTTGGATCTGGGCCAACCATTGAATAGCATCGGGGACAGCAAGTTCGGCAGCAGCTGAAGGTGTGGGCGCTCTTACGTCAGCTACAAAATCGGCAATGGTGAAATCAACTTCATGTCCGACCGCACTGATAACCGGTATTCCACAGGCAAATATAGCGCGTGCTACTTTTTCGTCATTAAAACTCCACAAATCTTCTAAAGAACCACCGCCACGACTAACAATCAGCACATCACATTCTTGTCGCATATCAGCCAAACTAATCGCATGGGCAATTTGTTTAGCAGAATCGCCACCTTGCACTGCAACTGGATAAAGAATGACATTAGCGGCAGGAAAACGACGTTTTAATACCGTCAAGATATCGTGAACAGCTGCGCCGTCAGGTGATGAAATGATACCAATGCGTTCAGGTAATGACGGCAACGGTTTTTTATGAATTTGATCAAATAAGCCTTCTTCACCTAAACGATGTTTTAACGCTTCATAAGCATGTTGCAAGGCGCCACTTCCCGCTTCTTGCATATGTTCAACTATCAGTTGAAATTCGCCGCGTCCTTCATACAACGTAACTCTAACTCGCAATAAAACCTGCATACCATTTTTGGGCGTAAATCGCACATTACGATTACGGGTTTTAAACATTGCACAGCGCACCTGCGCCGCTTCATCTTTCAAGGTGAAATAAACATGACCAGAGCCAGGCATTGCTAAATTAGATATTTCACCTTCAACCCAGATTAATTGAAATGAGCCTTCCAAGGCAACACGGGCCTCGCGCACCAGCCTTGATACCGCGTAAATTTCTTTCACTTGACGCGTTGCTAATGTATTACTGCTATCGGATGAAACAAGTGATGCCATAAACCCTAAAGATCCTGATATAATTACGCGATTATATTACAGTAATTTCAGGAACCTGCCCCATGAGAATTGCTCAAGAAGCCCTTACTTTTGATGACGTTTTACTCCTTCCAGCCTATTCAAACGTGATGCCGCGTGATGTTAATCTGACCACTAAATTGACTCGCAATATCAACATTAATATTCCGTTATTATCAGCGGCAATGGATACTGTGACCGAAAGTCGCTTAGCGATTGCCATAGCAAAAGAAGGTGGTTTAGGCATATTGCATAAAAATATGACCATTGAAGAACAAGCCAACGAAGTGCGTAAAGTCAAAAAATTTGAAAGTGGCGTGGTTCGAGATCCTATTACAATTAGCTCAACAGCCACAATTGGCGAGGTTGTTGAATTAACGCGCGCTAATAATATATCTGGTGTGCCCGTTGTCGATGGCGATAATCTCGTCGGTATAGTGACCAGTCGTGATTTACGTTTTGAAACACACTTTGAAAATCCCGTATCTTCAGTCATGACCCCAAAAGAAAAATTAGTCACGGTTAAAGAAAATACTGATCGCAAAGAAATCTTGTATTTACTTCACACTCACCGTATTGAAAAAATTCTAGTTGTTGATGATGATTTCCACTTACGTGGCATGATTACCGTCAAAGATATTCAAAAATCAACTGATAATCCTTTAGCCTCTAAAGATGATCAACAACGGTTACGAGTTGGTGCTGCTACCGGTATCGGTGCAGAAAGTCAGGCACGTGTTAAAGCATTAGTTGAAGCAGGCGTTGATGTGATTGTGGTTGACACTGCTCATGGTCATTCTCAAGGCGTATTAGATCAAGTACGTTGGGTTAAAGATACTTATCCACAAGTACAAGTTATTGGCGGTAATATTGCAACAGGCGCAGCTGCTTTAGCATTGGTTGAAGCCGGCGCTGATGCCGTTAAAGTGGGTATTGGTCCAGGTTCAATCTGCACGACTCGTATTGTTGCCGGTGTTGGTGCACCACAAATAACGGCTATCAGCAATGTTGCGAAAGCACTTGAAGGTACCGGAGTTCCATTAATTGCAGATGGTGGTATTCGTTATTCAGGCGATGTTGCAAAAGCATTGGTAGCTGGTGCACACACGATTATGTTAGGCGGCATGTTTGCAGGTACTGAAGAAGCACCGGGTGAAGTTGAATTATTCCAAGGTCGTTCATACAAATCATACCGCGGCATGGGTTCTATGGGCGCTATGCAGCAGAAACAAGGTTCTAGTGACCGTTATTTCCAAGAATCAAGTGAAGTCGACAAATTGGTACCTGAAGGAATTGAAGGACGCGTACCTTATAAAGGCTCCGTGTCAGCGGTTATTCACCAATTACTCGGTGGAGTGCGTGCCAGCATGGGTTATACCGGTTCAGCAAATATAGAAGAAATGCGTACTAAACCTGAGTTTGTTCGTGTTACTTCAGCTGGCATGAATGAAAGTCATGTGCACGATGTCACTATTATTAAAGAAGCCCCCAACTACCGCGTTAGCTAAAAAACATTTGCAATTAAAAACCAGAGTTGCGATTTCGCAGCTCTGGTTTTTGTCCTTAATAAACCGTATTTTCAGAGAATCTTATGAACCACGACATCCATGACCACCGAATACTTATTCTTGATTTTGGATCACAATATACTCAGCTAATTGCTCGCCGTATCCGCGAAGCGGGTGTTTATTGTGAATTGAGAAACCCTGAAATTACCGAAGCAGAAATCAAAGAATTCAATCCAAAAGGTATTATTCTTTCTGGTGGACCTGATTCGACAATTGGTGCTGAAGCACCTGTCGCACCTCAATGTATTTTTGAGTTAGGAATCCCTGTTTTAGGTATTTGTTACGGCATGCAAACCATGGCAATGCAATTGGGCGGACAAGTTGAATCATCAGAACACCGTGAATTTGGCTACGCGCAAATTCGTGCTCGTGGCCATTCAGCCTTTTTACGCGATATTGAAGATCATACCACTAAAGAGGGTTACGGCCTGCTTGATGTATGGATGAGTCATGGCGATCGTGTTACCAAAATCCCAGAAGGTTTTAAAGTTATCGCTAGTACAGAGAGCGCGCCTTTTGCTGGTATGGCTGACGAACAAAGACAATTCTACGGCGTGCAATTCCACCCAGAAGTGACTCATACCGTTCAAGGTCAACGAATGATTGAACGCTTCATTACTGAAATTTGTGGCTGCGAAACATTATGGACTTCTGCTCAAATCATTGATGACAGCATTAAAACAATTCACGAACAAGTCGGCAGCGATGATGTTTTATTAGGTTTGTCGGGAGGCGTTGATTCGTCGGTTGTGGCGGCATTATTACACCGTGCCATTGGTGACCAATTAACCTGTGTATTTGTCGATAACGGCTTACTTCGTGAAAATGAAGGCGACCAAGTTATGGCCATGTTTGCTAAACATATGGGCATTAAGGTTATTCGTGTTGATGCCGAACAACGTTTTCTGGATCAACTTGCTGGCGAAAATGATCCAGAAGCTAAACGCCGTATTATTGGTCGGGTATTTGTTGAAATTTTTGAAGAAGAATCTAACAAATTGAACAATGTAAAATGGTTAGCGCAGGGCACAATTTATCCAGATGTAATTGAATCCGCAGCATCAAAAACAGGTAAAGCTCACGTCATCAAAACGCATCATAATGTAGGCGGCCTGCCAAAACACATGACGTTAAAATTACTTGAACCTCTTCGCGAACTATTTAAAGATGAAGTGCGTAAATTAGGCGTTGAACTAGGTCTACCACGTGATATGGTGCATCGCCATCCATTTCCAGGTCCTGGCTTAGGAGTGAGGATTTTAGGTGAAGTTAAAAAAGAATATGCCGACTTATTACGCAAAGCCGACAAAATATTCATCGACGAACTGTATAAGCACGATTTATATGATAAAACCAGCCAAGCGTTTGTTGTGTTCTTACCCGTTAAATCAGTCGGTGTAATGGGCGATGGTCGCCGTTATGATTATGTTGTTTCATTACGTGCAGTAGAAACCATCGACTTTATGACGGCGCGCTGGGCACATTTACCATACGAATTCTTGGGGTTGGTATCTAACCGCATCATTAACGAAGTGGAAGGTATTTCACGTGTTACCTATGATATTTCAGGCAAACCACCTGCAACGATTGAGTGGGAATAAATCTAGCGTAATCGCAAAAGCAAAGGAAACAGATTTATGGCGAGGCATCGTTTCACATTACAAAGTTTTTTACTGCGCTTAATATTTGCTGTTGCGCTAGTCTATGCCAGCTATAATCCTAGTGGTTATAGCTTTTATCACTGGGCAAAAGTAGCCATAGTGGGCGAACACTTAGCGATAACACCTCCTTTTGCCATGGCGGCAGTGATATTACTTATTGGCTGGTCAGTTTATCTTCGGGCGACATTACTCGCATTAGGCGCGCTGGGCTTGTTTTTAGCCTTTGCCTTCTTCGCCATTATTGTCTGGTGGTTCATTGATTTAGGGCTATTAGGTCTTGAGAGCGTATCAGCAATAACCTATGTCTCTCTATTCGTTTTAGCCGCTATATTGGCTACTGGGATGTCTTGGTCGCATCTTCGACGTCGAATGTCAGGGCAGACAGATGTGGATGATATAGCAGATTAAATTAATCTCTCTTACATTTTTACAGCAACAGATTTAATTTGCTCACATTACAATGACGGACAATACAATGAACCAACCAACGATGCACTGCATTACTCTTTGTTTAGCTAATGCATTTGACTTTAAAAAGCTCAGTGAAAGATTACTCGCAAGCAGACGAGCCAACTTATTTAAAGATGTCTTGTTAATTGATCATGACAATGGCTATTCTATGGTGTTTCCTTATGGCGTTGTCGTTCACTGGAATGTGTCACTTGATGATCGACGAAAGCTCCAGACTCAACTTTTAGAATTTGCCACGGATATCCACGAAATAATCGAGGAAGATAATTTCAGTTACAAAGTTAATGCCGAACAACATCGCATACAATTCGATTGTATTGAATTGGCATCAGATGCTGAAAACAAAAATTTAGTGGCTGTCTCCCATGCGATGGCGCAATCCATCAAACTTTCATCATTTGAAAAGCATGCACAAGATACCATTGAAACGACAAAACATTTACCTAAATCATTAGCTAAAACAGGCAAAATTAATTTATCTAAAAAGGCGTTGGCTAAGATTCGGGGGCAATTATTTCTTACCAATAGCGACATAATTCTTAAATTCGATTTACTAGATATACCTGAGTTTTTTTGGGAATATCCTGAATATCAGACGTTATATACTCAAATGGCTAATTATTTAGAACTGGCTCAACGCACTAATATTTTGTCAAAAAAGCTAGAAACTATTCACGTATTGCTTGAGATGTTGGCTGATGAACAAAAACATCACCACTCATCAACACTCGAATGGATCATTATTATTCTAATTGGGGTCGAAATAGCGATCACTTTGATTGAAAAATTAACAGAGTTTTAATATTAGCTCAATAATACCCCAATTCATATACAGGACACATCAGCAATGGCCACAAGTAAAAAATATAACTTTAAGATCAAACAAGATGGCGCCACTTGGTCTGCAAAAATCACTCGTCGCGTATCTTCGCAAAGAACAGTGATATCGAAAAAACAAGATGGTTTTGTTTCTGAAGCAGAAGCTCAAGCGTGGGGCGAAAAACACATAACTTTATTTTTAGATAATCTTAACGCACGTAATAAACGCCGTTCAAAACCACGTACTGAAAGCTAGAGCAGTTGAAAATAAACACGCTCAATTATTTGCACTGAGTCAAAAAAATAATCAAAGCCACGTCAATCACAAGGTATAGATTTTTTGGCAAGATATTTAATGATAATATCAATTGTTATCCTTCGCACGCATTCAGGCTTAATAGCTTGAATTAAATATGACCGTGCGTTATCGTCCTTGATAATAAAGAATGTTAAGCTTAATGCCTACATTATTCTAATACAACACGATCAAAACATCAGTCACTTTATTGAAGTGAATGCCGCACCAATTACTTTTTTAAATCAAAAGGAAAATCATATGGCGAACGAAGGTTATCATGAGCCCATCGATGAACTATCCGATGAAACACGAGATATGCACAGAGCGATTACTTCGCTAATGGAAGAGCTTGAAGCTGTAGACTGGTATAACCAACGAGTTGATGCTTGCAAAGATAATGAATTAAGAGCTATTTTGAGTCACAATCGAGACGAAGAAAAAGAGCATGCTGCGATGGTGTTGGAGTGGATTCGCCGTAAAGATCCACGCTTTGATAAAGAATTAAAAGATTATTTGTTCACAGAAACACCTATCGCTCATTAATAATGAGCTAAGTTATACTAAAAAGGGGAAGTTTTTAAACTTCCCCTTTTTAGTTTATAAATTCAGCGAGTCACCGTACTCGTGAAAGAATTAATCCATCCATGGCTTAATTCCACTCCGTGCGTTGACGACCATTTGCCTCCGACGTCCTCGTCGCCACGCTAACGCTTTGGCTCTCAAACGACTGACGGGGCGAGTATGTAATAACTGCACTATTCTTCGCTACGCTACGAAAGCTGCTGTTATTACCTGCCCCTACCGAGGGCTTGCACTACTTACTCGCTATCGCATCGTTCCATGTAGTGCGTCGAGTGATTAATTAAACATCGTAATTAGTGGCGGAAATATTACCGCCTCGACCAGTCCAGTTTGTATGAAAAAATTCACCGCGAGGTTTATCTAAGCGTTCATAAGTATGCGCGCCAAAATAATCCCGTTGCGCTTGTAAAAGATTAGCGGGTAAACGTTCACTGCGATAACCATCATAAAAAGATAGAGCGCTACTAAATGTCGGTGCAGGTACACCTAATGAGATTGCCATACCTACGGCTTTACGCCAACCAGGCAATGCTTCAGTAATCGCATCGATAAAGAACTGATCCAAGAGCAAATTTTGAAGCTCAGGTTGATTAGTAAATGCATCACGAATATTCGCTAAAAATTGACTGCGAATAATACAACCACCACGCCACATTAATGCTATTCCGCCATAATTTAATTGCCAACCATAGGTTACTGCCGCTTCTCGCATCAACATGTAACCTTGGGCATATGAGATGATTTTTGATGCATATAAAGCATCACGAATGGCGTTGACCATTTCTGCTTTATCACCTTCAAACTCGGTAGCCAATTTAGGCAGTACTTTTGAGGCAATGACCCGCTCATCTTTGCGTGCAGAAAGACAACGAGCAAATACGGCTTCACCAATTAAGGTCAACGGAATACCCAAGTCTAGAGCATTCATGCCTGTCCATTTACCGGTGCCTTTTTGGCCTGCCGTATCTAAGATATGATCAATCAATAAAGTGCCGTCATCTTCTTTCACGGCTAAGATATCACGAGTAATTTCAATCAAATAGGAATCTAATACGCCATGGTTCCATTCAGCAAATACCGCCTGAATTTCATCACCTGACATGCCAAGCCCTTCTCGCATCAACTGGTATGCTTCACAAATAAGTTGCATATCGCCATATTCAATACCGTTATGAACCATTTTGACATAGTGACCTGCGCCATCATTTCCAACCCAATCACAACAAGGCTCACCATCTACCTGAGCTGCGATCGCTTGAAAAATAGGTTTAACTGAAGGCCAAGCTGCATAATTACCACCCGGCATAATCGATGGTCCAAAACGCGCACCTTCTTCACCGCCTGAGACGCCTGTTCCAATGAATAAAATGCCCTTTTCGTGCAGTTCGTGAGTACGTCGATCACTATCATTATACAATGAATTACCACCATCAATAATTACATCGCCTTTGTCCAGATAGGGTACCAACTGTTCGATAAATACATCCACCACAGGTCCCGCTTTGACCATTAGCATGATACGTCGTGGTGCTTTTAATGTTTCAACAAATGTTTTTAAATCATGACAGCCAATAACCTTGGTGTCTTTAGCGGGACCTTCAAGAAATTCATCTACCTTACTCGTGGTACGGTTATACACTGCAACGGTAAAACCATGGTCGTTCATGTTCAATACCAGATTTTGACCCATTACTGCTAGACCTACTAAACCGATATCGGCTTGTGTCGCTAGTTCAACTTTACTCATTTATTTATCACCTTAATATATTCGTTTTCGGCTTCGCGTGTTGAGCCTACGATTAGCCGACATTTACCTGTAGCAATATTGCACTCTACAGCGCCTGAAACTTCAATTAGTTCGTTATTTTTTGCTTGTCCAACATAGGTATGAGTGAATGACAGAATTTCTGGAGTCAATTCATCATCGACGAGATAAACAGCAGGAAAATCAAAAGCACGCAGATCGTCAAGCACCTTGGTTGTAATGGTTCGCATTCCTTGTTTTTGGTATTGTTGATCGTCATTTTGTAACTCATTACTTAGACAGACCATGCCAAGGTCGAATTTAGTTCCATCAATAGACGCTTTATTGTGTTTGCGGTATTCATGCCAAGAAAACTCCTCAAAATTTAATTCACCAGCACGACGTTGAAAATTTTCTTTCATTAAAGTCATATCCAAGTCACTAATCTCACCTGCATCTAGCGCCCGCATTAATGCCTGACGTGCTGCTTGAAATGCTAATCGTCCATAGACAACTAGGTCGATGTCAGATGCAGGACCTTGTTGATTGATTAACATTGACCCTGTCAGCCCCAAATAATCACCATCAGCACCATATCTCACTAACATGGGGATTAACTGTTGAAGTTTCAACTCAATATTATCTTTAGGCTCGCGGTTCAAAACATGCCTCAATCGGATTTCTGGACGATGATGCTCAACAATATCCTCTATTGCAACGGCATGAAATGAGGCGTCAAATTGCGTCGATTGATATAAATATTGAGGAAAAAATTGTTGCAATAGCTGATTTGCTTGCTCGGTATCTATCTTTGTCCAAGCATCGCCATCTTTTATATATCGCAAAAAACAACCCACTTTATCGTCATGGGATTGATAGCTCACTACAGCAAAAACTAAACCTTCTTTAGTTTGGATAAAGTCTTTGGGGAAAAAGGGAAATTCAGCTTTTCTCATGTACGATTATTTTACTCAATTTGCCTTGTGTTTCGTATTGATTTTATTCAACAACTGAAAGGATGACTTGCATTTATCGGATTCGCCGCAACCACATCCATATACCCGTCAATGACAAGAAGGTCAATAATATACCCAAGAGATCCAGTAGCCAGACACCTAACGAACCTAAAATACGACCATTGTGTACATCTAATAGAAAATGTTCCACCGTCACACCTTCGCCATGGAAATAGTTAACCAACTCATTTTGTATTGAGTCAGGCATAAGACTAGGCACACTCCAGCCTATTCCTTGTAATGAAATTTCTTCCCACTTGTCGAGCATAAAGTCACTGCGCCACATGCCTTCGCGAGTTTGAATTACAGGATTGCCATGAAACAAGCCTATATTTTGAATCATTGGCGGTACACCAGCGGCGGCGCCCATACGTTCGATGAATTCACCATCAGAATTAAGCAAAATCAAAGCATCATCTGTTGCTAAAACCATTATTTCATCTAAAGCTACACCGCCCAATAATGGTCTTTGAACAGAAGTTACTGGTTTTGCATCGACAAATATCTCTGAACCAAACTGAGAAATGACGAATTTATCTAACGAATAAACGGTATCTGCTTGTACATTACCTACGCCATAATGCTTCAATAGCCATGGCCAAGTTAGATAATGTTTGTCTAATTTAAAGTCGTTGGAATGGTTAAGTAAGATTCCTGTTATCGATAATAACAACACAAATAAAGCAATGGCAGCACCCATACTACGGTGCAGGCTTCGCATGCGGTGGTTCATATAATCGCTCTATTTATTGATAAACTGGGTCAGGTATAATGCCAGTGTTACCACTGATGTCATAGCCCTCACTGACAATGTAGCACCTGAAATCCCATCGATATGCCGATCTAACTTTTGTTCACTAAGCTTAGCATCAGCATATTGTCGGGTAAATGCGCGTTGTTGGATTTCTCCTCCACGGCTCTCACGATAAGCTAAGACCTTAATCTGCTCAATTTTTCCGTCTGTGACAACAACTCCAAAAGTAATCGGTGATTCTTTACCTATTTCATCTAATATCCACGCGGTACGTCCCGCTTGTTGCCAATATCGAATTCTTAATCCAGCGTATTCGTGGCCTAAAATATTAGCAATGGCAGGACGTAAATCGTCTTTAATCCACACTACTTTGCTTTTAGGCAAATCATTTGAAAAAGTTTCAGCTATAAATTCTTCATTTGTTTGATTAACACCTCTTGCAAATACGGTCACAGTAAATGAACAGAACAATAGGCTGATAAACATCAGTTGCCAAAATGCATTATGTGTTCTATTCAATTTACTGTTCCTCGTATTTTACTAATTTAGAATTGGTAACCTAAGCCGATATTCACCCCGTCTAGTTCTGCTTGATTTGTAGGTGAAGATTGGTCTTGGTAATCAAGCTTGACTACAACTTGTGGATCTATCCACCAGTTAACACCGACATCCCATTGTGTATACTCACTATCGCTTGAGTTGCCAGCTTGGTTATCCCATAAGCTATAACGACTAAAGACTCCCACTTTGTCATTTAATTTATAAGAAGGTTCAATATACCAACCCGTTTGTTCATCAGCGCCCACTGATGCTGGACCAGCGCCATCCAGATCCCATGTTGCATATAACGCTTTTAAACCAAATGCCCCTTGTTCAATAACAGCATGTGTTTCTAATAATGTTGCACCGCCTGCCGTTGCATCCATACCTTGTGTCACATCGGCTTGATATTGCACACTTGTAGCTAGTTCAACCCCTGGAATGGCAGTCCATTTCAAGCGACCAGTGTAAGCAGGATCTTTTGCCGTTGCTTCTGCAACCTGACCTCGTCCATCACGGATAGCGTAGTTATTCCCTAAATCAGTTTCTAAACCTGATGTGAAGGCAAGATCATAAGAAAAACCTTGTGCTAATTCACCACTCAACATTGCGCCACCTTCCCACCACGTAGTCGGAATAATATTTTTTTCAACATTATTACGCTCAGTACCGTAGAACGTTGTGGGCTCATGGGTTTCATTAATAATACCTACTGGAGTTAAAAATACACCCGCTGAAACGCGATTATGATCGGTCAAATCATATTGTAGATAAGCTTGCTCTAACTCAACAGCACCGGAGCCACCTTCAACAACAGCATGTTCGACTTCAAGTTCAGAGAAGAAACGTAAACGATCATTAAATTCATGGCCGAAAAACAACACAAAGCGATGAAAATCAATTTCATCTTTATCATCAGTGCCGTTTTGATCATCTAGACTATTGTAATGTAACTCACCATAGCCACCGATTGTGGTCTTACTCGTACTTGCTGACTTAACGGCAGACTCGGTTGCTACAGCCACCGCTTCTACGGCTTCATGGGCAGAGTTAGCCGTTTGTTCAGTTTGATCGACCTTAGTCTTTAAAGTCTGGTTCTCCACTTTCAACTGTTGATTTTGTTGCTGCACGTCGGTCAATTGTTGTTGTACTTGTTGCAACAATGTCCAAATTTCTTCATTGGTGGGTGTTGCCGCAGCAGCTTGAGTCGCTGAAGCGGCCACCATCAAACTCAATGCCAAGCTTGTTTTTTTGAACGATGTCATAACTTGTTCTCATTATCATTGGTTAAAGATGGAAAATTATAAACGTCATTAAATCTGAATGCAAATCATTGTTAATTAGATTTAATATCTAATACTGTTCGCTCTTAAGCATTTGAAATAATCTCTAATTGTTTGACAAACCATGATAACTAACTAATAAACTTAATAAAAAACGCTCATCACTCACAATAAAATACGTGTCTTTACCTCTCCTTATCCATTAAAACATTGAAATATAATCGTATCTTGCAATACTAAATAAGAATCGTTATCATTCGTACCATAGTTAATAATTGAGCCCTCCCAATGAATAAGAATTTAACAAATACCGTTGATTCGTCAATTAACACGTCTGACTCTAACAGCCCTGATGTCGGGACAACGATCGCTGCAGGAAATCAACCAATAGATCCGTCATCTGTAGGTGCTGATATTGCTAATGGTCTGCAACCTGATGTGTTGGCAACACCTGTAATGCAAGACAGAATCGTTGATTTTTTGAACGTAGGTGGCCCGGTTGTATGGATATTATTATTAATGTCATTAGTTGCAATGAGCATTATAATTATTAAAATTTGGCAGTTTTCAAAGTTAAAACCAGAACGCCATATTGCGTTAGACAAAAGCCTTGCCTTGTGGCATAAAGGCGACAAAACATCCGCAAAAGTGATGCTTAACTCTAAATACACAGTAGAAAAAGTAACACTGGTTGCGATGAAAGGTCTGACCGATAGCTTTATAGATAAAGACTTATTAAAAGAAGAATTGAATAGGATTGCGACGCTCAAACTCGAGCAGTTAAGAAGCTATCTTCGTCCGCTTGAAGTCATTGCCACATTGAGTCCATTATTAGGGCTACTAGGCACGGTTATCGGCATGATCATGGCTTTTCAACAAATGGCTGCCGCAGGAAATCAAGTTGATCCATCGGTATTATCAGGCGGTATTTGGCAGGCTTTATTAACGACGGCTGTCGGTCTTAGCGTTGCTATTCCTGTCGTTGCCATACATACATGGCTTGAACGAAAAATTGAACGGGTGGCAAGCTTAATGAATGATGTGGTTACACAATTATTTACTAGTCAAATCACCACAGAAAAATCAGTTTTAAATGCCAAAGCGTCAAACCATGCTGCTTGAGATCGCCTCTCAACGCCGACGAAAATTGATCAGCTTAACGCCGCTCATTGACGTGGTTTTTATACTGTTATTGTTTTTTATGCTGTCAAGTACTTTTACCCGCTGGCATCAAATTAATCTAGCGTCAGCTTCATCAAGCGACAGTCAAACACCTGATCTACGTATTTTAAAAATCGAATCTAACCAAGGTGACTTTAGCTTTAATGGTAGTCGTTTGTCGATGAATGACCTTGAAGGTATTAAAAGATTTGTGACAGAAAATGAAAAGGCTACATTTGTAATTACCGTTGTAGAAGGTATTAAGATCCAAGTTATGGTTGATCTATTAGATGAATTAAAACGCGCTGGCGCCACCCAAGTTTCTCTTGCAGGCCTAGCAAAATGATTCTAAATAACAGTCCTGTAAAACGCGCAAACAGTGATGATGATAATTTAATACCATTGATTAATATTGTTTTTCTAATGCTAATTTTTTTCATCGTTGCAGGACATATAGAAATGTCAGATGGCGTTAAGGTTGAATCGCCCAATTCGATAAGTGATACCGAACTGACACCAGAACGTTTAAAAATAGTGATTGCTGAAGATGGTCAACTGTTTATTGATGGTGCACAGATTGCACAAGCTGACTTTGCAAACCGTTTATTGGGCTATGTGAATTCACTCACTGCAAAGCAAAAAGAAAATGCTGCCGCCGTGATCAAAGCGGATGGCAATCTTACTGTCGATCTTATGCAAGACTATGTGAAAACGATCAAAACATCAGGTATTACTCATATCTCATTGATGACACAACCTTCTGAACAAACCGCATTATGATTAATAAACGTCACTGGATCATTGCGCTACTTATTGCATTTATCTTACATGCTGCAGCCTTTATAACATTCGCATCAACTGATACTGATAAATTAGATTCAGCTATAGACGATGGGGAAGCTGGCGTCGAAGTTGATTTAGGCATGTTAGGTGATCTTGGTCTGGCGATGACTGATCCGGTTGTGTTAAAAGATGTCATTGCAGAAAATGAACCTAAGTCGGAACCAGAACCCGAAGTTATTCCTGAACTTGAACCTGAGCCAGAAGTTATACCACCTGAAGTTGTTGAGCCCAAGTCAATCCCTGAACCTGAACTAATTACTGAACCCGTAAAACTTGATCCTAAACCCGTGGTTCAAAAAAATGATGTGCGCATCAAAAAACAAGTCAAAGCAACTAAAGTAAAAAAAGAAATACCTAAAGTAAAATCTGAGCCGATTAAACCTATTCAACAAAAAGTAGTTACTGTAGAGAGAAAAGGCACAAAAAGCTCAGCAAAAACTACGTCATCAACGAGTACAAATAGCGATAAAAAAGTAACGACTGGAACTCAAAAATCTATGTCAACCGGCGCACAAAAATCGGCTGAACGTTCATATTTTTCTGAATTATCAGCACAATTAGCTCGCCATAAACGTTACCCAAATAGATCTAGAAGAATGCATGAAGAAGGCGTCGCGGTACTATTTATTTCGGTAAATCGTGATGGATCGATTGCCGAGTCTTACATTAGTAAGAGTTCTGGTTTTCCCAAATTAGATGACGCTGTCCTGAGTATGTTGAAAAAAGCATCACCTTTACCGGCATTTTTAGACGATATGAAACAATCGCAGATATCAATCAATATTCCTATAGATTTCAAGCTCAATAATGTTCGATAGCAGCCAAGTATAGGTTAATTAGGGCAACGCATTTCCCGAAACATCTTTAGCATTTCAGACTATGGATTCTATGCACAGTAGTTGTACCTCAGATCCTTTGCCCGTGATGATCAAGGACTATTTTACCTCTGACTATTGCAAGGGCTCAAACAAGGCTTGAATATCCTGCTCGGTCAGTTTTTCAGTCTGCTTTGCATTGCCAAATAATGCATCCGCTAGCGCTTTCTTTTTCTGTTGTAATGCATTTATCTTTTCTTCGACCGTGCCAGATACAATCATTTTGTAAACAAACACCTTATTTTTCTGACCTATACGATGAGCACGATCTGTTGCTTGCGCTTCAACCGCTGGATTCCACCATGGATCATAATGAATTACAGTATCTGCTGCGGTCAAATTCAAACCGGTTCCGCCGGCTTTCAAACTGATCAAAAAGAGAGGCACTTCGTTATTCTGGAAACGATTAATGGGTGTAGTCCGATCTTTAGTTTGGCCAGTCAGTTTTACGTAGTCGATTTTTCGCGCTACTAATTCATCTTCAATCAAACGTAGCATGCTAGTAAATTGTGAAAATAATAAAATCCGTCGACCTTCAATAATCATTTCAGGCAAAATTTCCATCAATTGTTCAAGTTTGGCCGAGTTTTTGACTTTTTTTGCTGCATCGAATTTTAATAATCGAGGATCACAACAGACTTGGCGCAGTTTAAGTAAGGCATCCAAAATAATGATCTGGCTACGTGCTATGCCTTTTTTATCTATTTCCTGACGGACTTTTTCATTCATCGTCACCCGAATAGTTTCGTACAATTGACGTTGTTGACCTGACAAGGCAACGGAACTGATAATTTCTGTTTTTTCGGGTAACTCTTTTGCCACCAGCGATTTTTCTCGTCGCAGCATAAACGGTGCAATGCGTTTATTGAGTTGTTGTTGTCGTGCATCATCTCCCAATAATTCAATCGGTTTACGGAATAAATTACGAAACTGTTTTTCATCGCCTAATAAACCAGGCATTAAAAAATGAAACTGTGACCAAAGCTCACCGAGATGATTTTCCATCGGTGTACCAGTTAGACACAACCGATGGTTCGAAGTCAGTTCACGTGCTGTCACAGCGACTTTTGAACGAGGATTTTTGATGTGTTGCGCTTCATCAAGGATAACCATATGCCAATGTTGTGCACATAAGACATCTTTATCTCTGGGTAATAACGGATAAGTGGTCAAAACCAGATCATAATCAGCCAACGTATCAAAGTGCTGCTTGCGATCATCCCCTTGTGAAATTAATACTTTGAGTGATGGGCCAAATTGTTTTACTTCATTCGCCCAATTGACCATCAAAGATGTTGTAGCAACAACTAAACAAGGCTCGCTCATCCGGCCCGCTTCTTTCTCTTTAAGAATATGAGCGATAGTTTGCACGGTTTTACCCAAACCCATTTCATCGGCCAGAATGCCCGATAATTTATATTCGCGTAAAAATTGTAACCAGTCTAAACCTTGCTGCTGATAAGGTCGTAACGATGCTTTCAATGTTTTGGGTATAGTGACTGGATTAATTTCCTTGAATCCCGCCAATTTTTCTGCAAATAAACGTGGCGCGTTTGAGCCAGCCCATTGCATATTGGTTTCACCCAAGGCATTAAGCTGATTAGCCTGATAACGCGATAAACGCAACTTACCTTCAATATCTAAGGCATTGGGATCGTAGAGCTCAACCAATGTTTCAATGATATGACGGACTTTACCAAGCTCTACCCGAATTACTCGACCATCATCTAAGGTCATAAAAAAAGGTTCATTATCTTGCTGAGCTAAAAACGTTTCTAATGTCTTGGCGCGTGTTTGCTGCTGAATAAAATTGACTAGCACGGGTAATAAACTAATCATTTCCTCTTCTATTTTCACGCCTAGTTCAAGGTTAAACCAGTCCTCACCTTTGCTATCTTGTAAATCAGCATACCAAGCATCCACATTAACTACATCAAAACGAAAGGAAGAATCAATCGTCACTTTCCAGCCTGCGTTACGTAGCACCGGTACATCTTTATCAGAAAAATCTAGCCAGCCATGTTCGTAATCCACATGGTACAAACGCATAAACTCACTCGGTTGCTCCATAATATCTTCGAGCTCTAAGCCCATTTTGTAGATTGAATCTATCCATACTTGTTCTAGTTTAAAATCGCGAGTTACTTGCTCAATATGTCCATCAATCTGTCGCTTTAAAATCTTATCGGTGGAATGAGGTGAAACCTCGATACCATCATATTCAAAATGTAAGTCCGCATAATCTTCATAATCTGCTGACATCATAAATGGCAGTGAAATATCTTCTTTTACCGAATACACTCGCAAGCAAGGTATCGGTTTAATCTTCTCTTTCACTTTGCGTATTTCAATGTTCGGCACGGCAATATTACTCTTGGGGAAAATCTGTTTGAGCGCTCTTTTAACCTGCTTACACTGCTCTGCAGGAATAGCGGGTGCGGTTGCTAAGGCATAACTTGCATCGCTTGATAATTCAGTATTCAAAGCGCCTATCAAATTATTTACTTTATCAAAATACATCAAGGGTTCAAGCGGCATCAGTATTAAATCGGGATGATTCAATGCTCTCACTTCTACCAACTCGTCTTGTAACAACCAATCAAGTTCTGCATTTAGTGCTTCGCCGCGTTGTAATGGCGGATTATTTAATGTATGCCAATGACTACGCTCGGTGGCGATAATTTTTTCTACAACAAACATGGCTGACGAACCATGTAAACGATAATCGCTGCTATCTTGGCTGTCAGTTACCGCTTCAATCAATCGTAACAACTCGACATCAGACGATTTGATGTAAGATGCATGAATATTTTGCTGTAACACTAGCTTAGTGCCTTTACTCCACAAACCACTTTTCAATCGCTGTGTTTTAATGGCGCTCACATTTAAATGGCGGCCATGCTGTAAATCAGTTGTTATATCAAAAACAAAGTGTAATTTATCTTTGTGTTCTTTTTGATGAGATTGCTGAGTGCTAGGTTTACTTAAACCTCGTAGCCAATTATCTAAAGGTAAATTTTGTTGTGGTTCATCAGCATTCGAAGATGTGGGTTGATGCTGCTTATTCATATGATCAATGATCACTGCCACAACATGTTTACAGTTGTAAGTGATCGGACAACCACATGTACCACTGATATAACGCGCTTCTTCCTTGTAGGTGACGACACAATGATATTTATTATGTCCCGTACCTTGAACTGTCGCGGTTATTTTGTGATTTTTGTCATGAATTTCAGAAGATAACACCATACCTTTTTTAGCATAATCTATGCCTCGTGAGACATAATTAAAATCGAATATTCTGGTTAAATCTTCAAGCGAAAGATTGATAATCATAATCTGTACCTAGCCGAAAAATAACTAGTTACGTGAACTATGTTTTTTTTGTTTACGTGCTGCTTTTTTAGCTGCTTTTTCTTCCCGAATATTCAGCATTTCGATCAGCTCTTTTTCTACCATTGCAGGCGTCTCTAAGCTAATGAGTCCTATAGTAGCATCGCGAAACTCGGTCAGTAAAATCTTCGCCGCACGCTCTAAATCAACAATACCACCAGATCGTAAACAACCCCGCTTGATACCAATCATGCCTAATAATGACATTTCATCAATAGGCAATTCATCTAATTGATAACGTTCTTTTAATAATTGTGGGTACTGCGTTCTGAAATAATCTACTGCATACATCGCAATATCATCATTACTCACCGCCGTTTCTTTAATGGCACCTGTAATAGCTAAGCGATAGCCGCCATGCCTATTTTCCAGTTTAGGCCACAATACGCCCGGTGTATCTAATAATACGATGCCTTGATCCAACTTGATTCGTTGCTGCATTTTGGTCACCGCAGGCTCATTACCTGTTTTAGCAATTACTTTACCCGCTAAGATATTAATTAGGCTAGACTTTCCAACATTGGGAATTCCCATAATCATTGCTTGTAGTCTATTAGCACCACTGGCACTATCTTGTATCGGCACCATTTTATGACACAATTCCAGTAAATCACGCATTTTTTCTGGTTGCTGAGTACTTAGAGCAATCGTTTTAACATTATTTTCTTGCTCAAAATAATCTTGCCATTGTTTAGTTAACACAGGATCAGCCAGATCACTTTTGCTCAACACCTTAATACAAGGTTTGTCTCCCCGAATCTCAGCCAACATCGGATTTTGACTGCTAAACGGAATACGCGCATCAATCACTTCAATAATAAGATCTACCTGCGGTATGATCTGGCGCATTTCTTTACTAGCCTTATGCATATGACCAGGGTACCAATTAATATCTGCCACTTACTTCACCAATTCAATATATGTTTTATCAATCAGAATCAGACGTTTTTTATATAACTTGCCCAGCGCTTTTTTATAACTCGATTTACTAGCGCCAAAGTGTTTTGCAATTAACTCCGGTGCACTTTTTTCAGTCATCATTGAACGACCGCCTTCTTTTTGAAGAAATGCCAAGATCTGTTCTGACAAGGTATCGAGTGCTTCACGATTAGCTATCTGTAAATATAAATCCAGCTTTTTATCAGACCGAACCTGTTTGATATAGCCTTTAAGTACCTGGCCATTTTGTAACGGTGTATAAACATCACTATTAAAAATAAGCCCTGTCACCACGTTGTTAACAATCGCCTTGTAGCCTAGATCCGTTCGGCCATAGATCATCAAATCGACCTGCTGCTGATCTTTAAAATACAGAGAATTGTCGGGCAAAAATTTATCAATTTGGGTGCTTGCAGCAATACGTTGTGACGCATCATCGATATACAGATATACCACGTAAGATTTACCAACCTCTAACGGTTTTTGTTGCTCGCCAAATGGTACCAATAAATCTTTAGGTAAACCCCAGTCTAAAAATGCGCCAACTTGATTGACTGCTGCCACCTTAAGATAAGCACATTCACCGACCATCGCCTTAGGGATCTCGGTCGTTGCAATCATCAAATCATCTGAATCAAGATAAAGAAAAATATCAATTTCGTCGCCAACAACACAGCCCTGAGGCACATATCGGCTTGGCAGCAGAATTTCGCGAAAATTTTCCCCGTCGAGATAGACACCAAAGTCAACGAATTTAACGACGCGTAATGTATTTCTTTTGCCAATTTCAACCATGGTTCTGCACTCATTTAAATTGTTATTATCTTTGTTATTTTAACTTAAACGGTCATTGTAGATCAGACTACATTTTAACCAATCATCGACACCAACTGTATTTTCAGAAAGTATTAAATAAATATACCTCCGTATTTAATAGGATTGTAAACTAACAACACTATAGTTCAGCGAAATTACTCACGTATAATGTCGCGCTATCCATCCATATAAACAGAGTATTAATCATGCCCAAAGCCAGTGATTTAAAACGCGGAATGGTCGTCGACATTAACGACGAACCCTATTCAGTAAAAGAAATTGAAGTACGTAACCCATCATCTCGTGGGGCATCTACCTTATATAAAGTACGCTTTAATCACCTTAAAACCAAACAGAAACGTGATGAAAGCTTAAAAGGTGATGAATTTTTGAAGGAAGTCGATTGTGAACGCAAACTAGTGCAATTCTCCTATCAAGATGGCGATAGCTACACCTTCATGAACTTGGATGATTATGAACAATTTACCATAAATACTATTGATATTGAAGATGAAACCGACTATTTAGTAGAAGGTTTAGAAGGTATTGTTGCTATTTTATTAGAGGGCCAGATGATTGCTATTGAACTACCGGCTGCTGTGGCAATGACTATTGTTGATACTGCACCAGGTCTTAAAGGCGCTTCAGCTTCGGCGCGCACTAAACCGGCACGATTAGCGACCGGACTAGAAGTCCAAGTACCAGAATATATCGAACCTGGTGAAGTAATTAAAATCAATACTGTGAGCGGCAAATTTATGTCTCGCGCATAATAATGTCTAATAAAATAAAACATCTTTTACTGATAATTCTCGGCTGGTTTTTTATTGTTTTGGGAGCGATAGGTGCTGTTTTGCCACTCTTGCCAACAACTCCATTTCTGATTCTCGCCTTAGCCTGTTTTGCAGAAAGTTCGCCACGATTTCACCAAATGTTATTAAATAATAAATGGTTCGGACCACCACTCGCACAATGGCAAAATACCAAAACTATTCGCCGTGAAATCAAATCTAAAGTGATGCTACTTATTACAGTTTCGTTCAGCATATCCATAGTCGTGCTTGCTGGAAGAATAGGTTTGCAATTGATGTTAGTGGTTATTTATATGATTTTGTTATTCTATGTTTTTCGAATTAAAGTATCCAATAGGTAACTCATTACCTATAATCAAAATCAAAGTCTTCAAAATTCATCACAACTCTAAAATATTTAGATAAAAATAATTGTTAGTCAATAACGATTCAATTTACTATCGCTGCCAATCAGTAAGTCCTTCAACTGGGCATTGGTGTACGCTATATTTTAGCAATAAGCAGTTTAGCGCTATGTCATTAACAGCTATTTACTACAACCACTCTCGACCTTACTAGAGTCTGAAAACTTATCAGCTGTATAGTTTAGGTATAATTGTTGTTTATCAAAAAAAACATACTAGGACTTAAAATGACCATTGATCAATTTATTTTAAAACTTACTCAACATCCAGAGCTTATCGAATTTAGTGACACGCTCGATGTAATTGATGAAAATTATAATTTTGCTCCTGCTAAATTTACTAATAATAGAGCAGTCAATGATGAGAATGAAAATAATGGTTCGTGTAAGATTTTTGCATTTGGCTTGCTCAAGAGCTTGTCAAAACAACAAACATTAGCCTGTTTTGGTAGTTATTATCGTGATGATGTGCTTGCCCATCCTGAGAACGATGACCACCAAAACATTCGCAACTTTATCGAGGCCGGCTGGGATGGTATTCATTTTAGCAGTGCAGCTTTAATACCTAATCAGGTATAAATTCTTTCTATCAGTCAGGTCGCGCTATTATCGACCTGACCTAAGTGTTCAAATACAAAACGACAGAACTATAATAAGACGCGCTCAATCCCACCATTTTTTACTGCTTCGATGAACTTCGGCTGCCAATTTTCACCTAAAACATGATTGGCAACTTCAACTACAATGTAATCCGTTTCAATGCCAGTATCTTCAGCGTAACGTGACAACCCTTGTACGCAAGCTGGACATGAAGTAAGCATTTTCACATTGCCTTTCACCGCTTTTTCTTCTCCCGTTAGCAGTTCAATGCCATGGCTAATTTCTTCTTCCTTACGGAATCGTACTTGCGTTGCAATATCAGGTCTAGCTGTAGCAAATGAGCCCGCTTCACCACAACAACGATCATTCAGTGTTACTTCTTGCCCTAATAATGTGGCAGCAACACTGGTTGACTCATAGGTTTTCATCGGAGTATGACACGGTTCATGATAGAGATACTGAACACCGTCTACGCCTTCCATTCTCACGCCTTTTTCCATTAAATATTCATGAATATCTAACAAGCGACAGCCAGGGAAAATCTTTTCAAATTGATATTTCAGTAATTGATCCATACAGGTTCCACAGGACACAATAACTGTTTTAATGTCCATGTAATTTAATGTGTTGGCCAATCGATGGAATAACACTTGATTCTCAGTAGTAATCGCCGTTGCTTTTGCCGTATCGCCATTTGATGCTTGCGGGTAACCACAGCATAAATAACCAGGCGGTAAGACAGTTTCAGCGCCGACTTCATACAGCATTGCCAGCGTTGCTAGGCCAACTTGACTGAATAAGCGTTCTGAACCACAGCCGGGGAAGTAAAATACCGCATCAGAATCTTCATTTACTTTAGTCACATCACGTATGACCGGAATCATTTTGTTGTCTTCCACACCTAACATCGCGCGGGTCGTTTTTGATGGTAGCCCAGCAGGCATCGGTTTTTTCATAAAGTGAACAATTTGTTCACGAATAGGCGTTTTTCCTGTTGTTGGCATAGGTCGTTTTTTCTTACTACCTAATAAACCCAGTCTCTTACCTAAAGCATGTGCAAAGCGCTGGCTCTTAGCACCCCATTGGATCAGGCTTTTATGTAATATTTTGACGGTAAACGGATCAGTGGCATTCAAATACGCCATTGCTGACCATGTACCTACATTAAAATGACGTTTGCCCTGCTTTTTTAAAACTTCACGTAGCTTGATGGTCACATCACCAAAATCAATGTTGACAGGGCATGGATTCAAACAACGATGACAAATCGTGCAGTGATCTGCAATATCATTCATTTCTTCAAAATGACGAACTGACACACCTCTTCGAGTCTGCTCTTCATACAAAAAGGCTTCCATAATAAGCCCAGTAGCTAAGATTTTATCGCGTGGCGAGTAGTATAAATTGGCACGTGGTACATGCGTTGTGCATTCAGGTTTACATTTACCACAACGTAAACAATCTTTAATGTCGTTATTAATCTCATTGAGCTCACTCGCTTCAAGAATCAACGCTTCTTGCTGCAATAATCTTAATGAAGGCGTGTAAGCCTTCTCCAAACCTGAGCCCGCTAATAATTTACCTGCATTAAAATGCCCGTTGGGATCGACTAACTGCTTATACTTAGCAAATGCATCTATGGTTGGCTGATCCAAATACTGCATTTTGGTTAAACCGATTCCGTGTTCACCTGAGATAACACCGCCTAACTTGCCGGCCAAAGCCATCACATCATCAACAATGAGTTCAGCCTCATGCATCATATCGTAATCGTTCGAGTTAACAGGAATATTGGTATGAACATTGCCATCACCAGCATGCATATGTGTCGCAGCAAATAATCGACTTGAACGATGTTCTGTATGGATTTCATCTAACTTTGCTCTTAACGCAGCTAATGATTCACCTTGAAATAACTCTTTCAACGGTTTTTCAACTTCTTCTCTGTAAGAAATTCGCACATCACGACGCTGCAATACATTAAACAAAGTATCGTTTTCTACGAGATTCGCTTGCGCTTTTTCGTTCAACAGAATTATTTTATCGGCGGCGAGTGTATCCATATTTGCCAATATGTCTTCCCATCGTCCACGCACCTGATCTAGATGCTTGCAAGCGGCATCAATCTTACTTTGCATAATCGCATCATTTTCAGGACTTTCAGCTAAGTCTTTTTTATGTTTCTTGAGCTCTTTTGGCTGGGTGGATAGGTAAAGACAGGCGGCCTCGGCCATCTTTAATTTATTGCGTGTAGATTGCACAATATTGATTCGCTCAATACCATCATTATACTCAGACAGACGATCGAGTGGAATAACCACGTCTTCGTTTATCTTAAAGGCATTAGTATGTTTAGCGATTGCCGCGGTTCTTGATCTATCAGCCCAAAAACGTTTACGTGCTTCAGGACTAACGGCAATAAAACCTTCACCATCACGCGCATTCGCTAAATGAACGATTTGCGAACATATCGCAGCAACTGCATCTTCATTATCACCCGCGACATCAATCATCAATACCATCTTTGGCAGTACTGATCGCGGCGCTTTGGTTGTGTAACCAACAGCACGAACATATCGCTCGTCGAGATGCTCCATTCCTGCCAATAATACGTTTGGATCATTATCTATAAGATCTTTAGTCTCAACGATAGCAGGCACCGCCTTACTTAAATCATTACCAAAAAATTCAAGACAAACGGTACGGGTAAAATCAGACATCCGATGCAAAACAAACACCGCTGACGTAATTAATCCGTCACAGCCTTCCTTTTGAATGCCCGGTAAACCACCCAAGAATTTATTGGTCACATCCTTACCGAGCCCAGATTTCCGTAACTCTTGTGCAGGAATTGCCAGATACTCAGGCTCACCAATAATAGTTTTGCCATTAGCTTGATAGCGAGTAATCTTAAATCTTGCTGTTTCAACATCGTGGATCTTGCCAAGATTATGCTCAAGACGTTCTACTTCCATCCACTTAGCATCTGGCGTCACCATGCGCCATGAAACGAGATTGTCCAATGCCGTTCCCCACATCACGGCTTTTTTCCCACCCGCATTCATTGCCACGTTACCACCAATTGTGGATGCGTCTTGTGATGTAGGATCAACCGCAAAAACTAATCCATTTAGTTCAGCAAGATCAGATACTCGGCGTGTGACTACACCGGCTTCAGCACGAACAGTAGCAACCTCTCCGTCGCGGCCTGGCAATGTACGATGAACAACAATACCCAGCCCCTCTAGCTTTTCAGTATTTACAACAATACTGTCAGCTGTAAGTGGAATCGCCCCACCTGTATAACCTGTACCACCTCCACGAGGAATAACCGTTAAACCTAATTCAATCGACGCTGCAACTACAGCGGCCATTTCTTCTTCACTATCAGGGGTTGCAACGGCTAATGGATATTCAACACGCCAATCAGTTGCGTCTGTGACGTGCGATACACGAGACAAGCCATCAAACTTAATGTTGTGCTTTTTGGTCGCTTTTGATAGACGGCGCATAACATCACGACGACGCTTATCAATGCTTAGTAAATCGCGTTCAAACTCAGCAACTGCATGACGCGTTTTTGCTTCAAGCTCTAGCGCTAACGGATTATTATTTTCCTGTGCACGCTCACGAACTTGATCTAAGCGATGTTGCAATGCGTGAGATAATGAATCCCAGCGTTTCCTGTTTTCAACTAAGTCATCTTGAATAAAAGGGTTACGTGAAATAACCCACATATCACCCAAAACCTCAAACAACATCTTGGCACTGCGGCCTGTTTTACGCTGGTCCCGCAATGTTTGTAAAATATTCCAAGCATCTGTCCCCAAAAACCGAATGACGATTTCACGGTCAGTAAAAGAAGTGTAGTTATAGGGTATTTCGCGAATTCGACTTGACATGATTTCTCGGAAAAAAATTATTTAAAGAATATATCCGAATAAATATTAACATGAACCTTCGATAAAATATGCCCAGTAAACACAAGCCAATTGTACTGGCAACCTATCGATGAAGATGTACTCAGATTGTTACACACACAATATAATTAGTTATTTTATAAGATTTACGCAATTATTTCTCATTTCAAACCTTGTGCATTAAATCGCATGTCTTCACATTAAAATTTAATTTAATCGACATTAAAATTTCAATGCTTTAGTTTTTGATGTTTGTTGAACTGCGGTTGTTTAATTTGGCCAACTATTTTTTAAAAAATTGGATAACTTACTTTTTAATGTGAACAACATCACCCAAGACAGTCAAGCTTGATACTGCATTTTGATTATTTTGACATTCGACTTTAGTAAAATGATGGCAATATTAAATTTAAATGAGATCGCTCAATTTGAACTGACTCTAAAATACGAAATCGTGTTGACATTCCACACAGCTATCGAGGTTTATTTAACTAAATGTGGATGTTAAACGTACGACAAAACTATGTTGTTGATGACCGCCGTAAAAAGTAATAAGATTTGAATTAATGCTAACTATTATTTGTACTGTCTATTCCTGTTACACTAGACACTGATAGTATAAAACGCTTGAGCTCATCTACGCTAAATTTCAACTTAAACTTGTGAGAAGGCAGAGAATAATTATCCGCAGTTATCGTCTAATGTAACTGATTTAATTTGCTGATAATTTACTCGTTCAACTAGTAGTGCTTGCATTTGTTACCCGTTGTCATGTGTTATACTTACCTCAATTATTTATGTCGTGAAGGCAGTTGACAGTCTTAACTTGATTGCGTAACATGCTTCCTCTTTATTTAGACCCCGCCTGCGTAATATTTTTCAGGAGCAAACTGCGGAATGAAAACCACTTTAAAAACCACCACGTTAAGTGCAAAACCAGCTGAAGTTCGTCGTGACTGGTTCGTGATTGATGCCAATGGTAAAACTCTAGGCCGAATGGCTACGGAAATCGCGCGTCGCTTACGTGGCAAGCATAAAACTATTTATACGCCTCATGTTGATACTGGTGATTATATCGTCGTTATTAATGCTGAAAAATTGCGTGTAACTGGTAATAAATTGAAAGACAAGATGTATTACCATCACACAGGCTACATCGGTGGTATTAAATCTATATCTCTTGAAAAGCAACTTGATAAAGCGCCAGATCGTGTTATCAAATCAGCTGTAAAAGGCATGTTGCCAAAGAATCCATTGGGACGCACCATGTTTAGTAAACTTAAAGTTTATGCTGGTGAAGATCATCCTCATACCGCTCAACAGCCTAAAGTGCTGGAAATTTAATCGGACATATTATGGCAGATTCATATTACGCTACAGGTCGTCGCAAAAGCTCAACAGCTCGTGTTTTTTTAAAAGCAGGTAGCGGCAAACTAACTATTAACACACGTTCACTGGAAGATTATTTCGGCCGCGAGACATCTCGCATGGTCGTTCGTCAACCACTTGTTCTTGTTGACATGCTCAGTACTTTTGACTTAAACATCACAGTTCGTGGTGGCGGTAACAATGGTCAAGCTGGCGCAATTCGTCATGGTATCAGCCGCGCATTGGTTGAATACAACAGCGAATTAAAATCAGAATTACGTAAAGCAGGATTTATCACCCGTGATGCTCGTGCTGTAGAACGTAAGAAAATTGGTTTACACAAAGCGCGTAAACGTCCACAATTCTCTAAACGTTAAAAAATACTGTACTGCTGTTATGATTCTAATATTTTAGTTAGAGTCGTAACTTAGATAATAGTACAGAAAAAAACCGGTATCAAACCTATTGATATCGGTTTTTTTTATATCTGTTATAAATTAAGGTTTGTTTTAATAATTTCACTTACTCTAGTTATGCACGACCATGTAAATCAACACAAAGTTGTTATATATTCCAAAGTACATATATAAAATATTGTCATGTGTCTAAGTCTGGTCTTCGCCATAGGATATAAGTTCACATTGATAGTTGAACCATTTGGTTTAGTCTAAAGCTAAGTTTTTAAAATAACACTTCCTATAATTTGTAAATATTGTTATAGTTTGTCGCTTGAATATTGCCGGGGTGGCGGAACTGGTAGACGCGCCGGATTCAAAATCCGGTTACGCAAGTAGTGTCGGTTCGATTCCGACCCTCGGTACCATTCAAAATATTATATGTCATAAATCACGTATAAACTCACGATTTAAATCTATCTCATGAGAACAGCCAATTTGTTCATCTACAGCCTAATTTAGTTGTTGTTGTGACATTATAAGATTACTTACTACGGTCAATCTTAAAGATTCCTAGCCCTATAAATGACTATGAGTAACTCTCATTTGATTTAACTGAAGTCTCCCAAGCAATCTTCAAATTGCCTCATAAAATAGACCAGTGACGATTTCGAGTTTCTGCTCGATGTAAGCTATTTTTTAAATGCATCCATTATCGCTCGATAAACCTCTTTTCTAATTGAAACATCAATCGGCAATAGTTACGTTCTTTATCGCATTAAGGATCACGCTATTCATTGATTCGATCGCATTCATAGTGTAAACCGCCCTACTTATGTCTTCAGGGTACAAAAACAAGCAATTAAGAATACTCCCGGACGCTTTCTAGCGCTGACTGATTTTGAATATTTATTATCCTAAAATGATAAGTAGTCAGATAACAAATAGTAAATTCTCAGAGAATATTCCGTTAAAACTAGCTCCATCGTATATAACAATAACTTCATTTCTAATTAAAGGAAGTTATTTGTAATATATGTTCGATTTACTAAGTCTACTCAAGATTAGGCTGTTAGACTGTTGGGCTGAACTCATAGGTGTGAAGTTTTTCAGAAGAAATACTAATCCGAGTTGAACTTTTCAATGGAGTTATATTTGAAGTTAATCAGCCTGCTACTCATACTAATAAGTTTACTTATTGCTTGCGATGAGGCGCGACCGCATCTTGAAGAAATTCGTGAACGAGGTGAATTACGTGTGCTCACTCGCTACGGACCAACAACATATTATGTAAAAGGTAATGAATTAGTTGGTTTTGAATACGAATTAGCACAAGGTTTTGCTGAATATCTAAATGTGAAATTAAAAATTATTGTGCCAGATAGCCTTGGTGATTTGTTAATTCTAATCGATAATGGTAAAGCTGATATGGCTGCAGCCGGATTATCAATTACTCCTAAGCGACGAGAACGATTACATTTTGGTCCAGTCTATCAAGAAGTTACCCAGCAATTGGTCTATCGTAATGGCAATAGGATCCCCCAAAATATTACCGATCTAGCTAACGGCCAATTAGAGGTTGTGGCAGATAGTAGCCATGTTGAACAATTATATACTTATCAACAAGACATTCCTGAATTGCACTGGACAGAAAATAAGGAGCTTGATAGTAGTGGTCTATTAGAATTAGTTGAGCTTGAGATGATTGATTACACTATCGCAGATTCAAATGAAATAGCGGCCAATCAAACTCTATTTCCAGAGCTACGCGTTGCCTTTGATCTTTCTGAGCCACAATCTTTAGCATGGGCGATGCCTTCATCTGAAGATGGCTCATTATCAGCTGAAATGATTTCTTTTTTTGATCAAATAGAACAATCAGGCGAATTGGATCGATTAATAGAAAAGTACTACGGTCATATACGACGTTTTGACTATATAGATACACGAACATTTTATCGACGAATACAAACTCGACTTCCACAATACGAGCATTTATTTAAAGACGCAGGAAAGCAGTTTGGATTTGATTGGCGTTTACTCGCCGCTATCTCATATCAAGAGTCACATTGGGATCCTGAAGCTGTATCTAGCACGGGTGTAAGAGGTTTGATGATGCTAACGCTAACTACCGCAGAAGAAATGAATATCGATGACCGAGAAGACCCTACTCAGAGTATTTATGCGGGCGCTGGATACTTGGCAGCAATGGCTTCACGGTTACCCGAAAGAATAAATGAGCCAGATAAAACCTGGATAGCTTTAGTTGCTTACACTTTAGGGCTAGGCCATCTTGAAGATGCACGTGTCCTGACTGAAAATGGCAATAAAAATCCTGATATATGGCCAGATATAAAAGAATATTTACCTCTTTTAGAAAAGAAAAAATGGTATAGCCAAACCAGATATGGCTATGCTCGAGGCACTGAACCCGTTCGTTATATCGAAAATGTTCGTCGTTATTATGATATTTTATTGCAAGAAAATATTGACGATGTTGAAAATTTTCCTTCAAAAAATATTGATGAGATTACTACACCACAAATCCCGGCAGCACTCTAAGTAGTTAAGGATTTAACTTATGACGGATGAAACAAGATCTCACTTGTTAGTGTACCAGCGTGTCGCCGTACTCGTGAAAGAATTAATCCATCCATGGCTTAATTCAACTCCGTTCGTCGACGACCATTAACCTCAGACGTCCTCGTCACCTCGCTAACGCTTAGGCTCTCAAGCGACTGACGGAGTGAGGATGTAATTACTGCACTATTCTTCGCTACGCTACGAAAGCTGCTGTAATTACCAACTCCTACTGCGGGCTTGCACTACTTACTCGCTATCGCATCGTTCCATCTAGTGCGTCGATGGAAGTTAATGTATTACGCATCGCTAAGTTATCTTGAAAAATTACAAAGTTATGACGAGTTACTACGACGTAGTTTAGGCCGCTTGGCTCTTGCCACACAAGACTTATATCCTCCATTAGAAATACAGCTTAACTCATTACGCGACGTATTACGGTGAAATTTCAGGGATTATTAGTTCGTTAGGATCTCAAGTTTCACGGAAAAATTCGATTATCAACAGTTCTTACAATTACTCAGTTCCATTAGATCAGCATATTAGAACTACAAGTAACGAAGATGCCGCCGTAAAAAAAACGAGTATGGCGGTCGAAGATCAATTGCTGGTTATTCGTCATAAAGTCGAAGATACAGATTATCTTGACAGTCTTAAATCAATAGTCGTTGATCATTTGGGTTTTCTGAATCGGTATTTTGTAAGTTATCGTCAATCGGACCATAATCGTTGCACAATCTCAACAGCAAATACAAGAACTCAATACACGATTATAAGCTATGGAACGAGAAAGTTAGGTAGCTCAGCAGACTCTGTAGAAAAATCACGTGATTTAGCCCTTAAAGATGCTTTGACGGGTATTTGGAATAGATAAGCATTAAATGAAGATTTGCAAAAAGAATTTGTCCGTTGGCAACGTTACCAAAACTGCTAAGCCTGATTGTTTAAGATATTGATTTATTCAAGCGAGTAAATAATCAATATGGTCATTCAGCTGGTGACAAAGTGCTAAAAACTATCGTTAGTATTTTTATGCAAGCCACACATGATTCTGATTTTATCGCACGTTTTGGTAGCGAGGAATTCGTAGGGATTTTTCGTAAAACTCGCTTAGAATACGCGCTTATTTTAGCCAATAAAATTCGTGAAAAAGTGGCCAACTTTAAATTTGATTATAAGAACAAACCTGTATCGATTAATGACTCAGCAGGTTTAACGAATTTCAGGCTAAACGATACAATAGAGGATGTATTTAAACGAGCGGATGTGGCACTTTATCGGGCAAAACAAGCAGGACATAATCGTTGTTTTACTAATGAACAAAAAAATGGGGATTAGATTTATATTCTATATCCCCACCGTTGATTTACTATTTAATTGATTCTTGTTGAATCAAAAAATCTACCACTTTCAGTAACTCAGGCATACCCCCGGCCATCGGCGCATCAACAATATATTTACCATTCACCATCATTGAAGGTACGCCAGTTATGCCTGATGTTTGGCTCAATAACAATGCTTTTTTCACTTTTGCTTTTACTGAAAATGAATTCATTGTTTTCTCAAACATATCACGATCTATGCCTTGCTCTGCAATAAAATCCAATAACTGATCTTCAGTTTCTAAACGACGTTTATCAACATGAATTGCCTTAAAGATTACTGAATGTAACTTTTCTAAATCGCCTGTTGCTTCAGCGGCATAGAAAACTCTAGCTAATTCTAACCAACTATCACGAAATATTGCTGGCACTCGGCTAAATGCTACGTTTTCTGGTAATGTTTTCTTCCACTGTTCAACTTGTGGATCAAGGTGAAAACAATGGGGGCAACTGTAAGAAAATAACTCTACAACTTCTACGACCTTTTTGTCACTCGTAGCAATACGTTGAGCCGTAGGTTTGTAATGTACGCCTTCAACGTATGCAACAGGTGTTGCCATACTTGCAAAAGGTAATAAGCTAGCACTTAGTATAAAAATCGCTCTAATCATTTTGTTCATTTGAATCTAATCCTTAATCTATAAATAAACCTACAAGGTGCCGTAAGAATGCAATCCTGATAAAAACATATTAACACCCAAGAATGCGAATATTGTCACAAATAAACCTATCACAGCCCACCAAGCCATCGGTCTGCCATGCCAGCCTTTAGTCATGCGCATATGTAACCACGCAGCATAGTTTAACCAAACTATAAGGGCCCAAGTTTCTTTTGGATCCCAAGACCAGTAACCACCCCATGCTTCCGCTGCCCATAAAGCACCTAAAATAGTTGCCAAAGTAAAGAAGGCAAAACCTAAAGCAATGGCCTTATACATTAGGTCATCCATCACAGATTTATCGGGTAATGTCGTCGCTAATATGCCTTGCGGATTAACCGATTCACGCCATGATTTTAATAAATATGCCACACCGATCATTGCTGCAATAGAAAACGAGCCATAGCCAACAAAATTAGCAGGAACGTGGATCTTCATCCAATAACTTTGTAAAGCAGGCACTAATGGTTGAATCTCATGCGCCTGACGTTCAAAGGTGTACCAAAGCTGAAATGCAACTGCAGAACTAATCACCAATAAAACAAAGCCACCTAAAGCACGTGTTTGATAACGACGCTCGTAAAACAGATAAAGTATTGAAGTAACAATCGCAAATAAAATAAAAACTTCATATAAATTACTAACAGGAATATGCCCTACGTCAGCGCCAATTAAGTAGGACTCTCTCCACCGTACCATCAAGCCAATCATACCCATTGCACTGGCTGACCAAGTAAGTGCAGTCGCAACTTTCTGAGTAAATTCAGAACGCATAAATAAGCCTGCAAAATAAGTCAGTGTCGCCAGCACGAATAAGGCACTCATCCACATAAATGCAGATTGACTAGCCAACATATAATTTAAGAAGAAATCGCTATTCGCAAGCGAAAGATCGTTTGCATAACGCTGAACAGCAAATAAACTAATGAGTCCCACCACAATAATATACCAGCGGATCCCCATCCAATTTTGACCTATCAGTGCCATGCCAAATGCGGTCAATACCACAATGCCGACTTCATAATAATCAAAGATATCGTAATACATCGTCAGTAAGATGATACCAGCTATGACCATCGCGCCTCGCCACAACCATTGCACAATTGGACTACTCGTGTCGGTTAACATTATCCCTGCTAATTTATTCATTAAAGACTCTTCGTTTATCTAATACACAGTTAGGAACCCTAGCGAAGGCTAGAGTTCCCAGAAATTTGTTTTAATTCATCGCTGAATTGTTCAAAATAACCATCAAATTCACGTGGATTACGATTACTCATTCCCGCCAGTAATATATCTGTTTGATCGCCATTGGCTTTCACTAGAGCCCAAAATCGTCGTTGCGGCAAATAAAATAATAAAAACACTCCCAGAATCAGCATCGCACATCCAAAGTACACTACTGGTTTACCTGGCGAGTGGGCGATTTGTAAACCACTTGCTTCTACATGCTCATAATCCGTCATCATAAAATAAACGGGGGAACCATATCTAGGCAGGCTTCCTATCGCATCAACAGCATCTTGTAAAAATACTAATTGTGACTCACTAGGCGCTTGCTGTTCAGGTAGGTTCAATCCACTGACATACACCCGTGCTAATATTTCTCGTAGCATACTCAGATAAGCCGGTCCCAAAGTAGCGCGTTCAGCCTCTGGTAATGTCGTTTCAATAAATGTCGTTACATTAGAAAATCCACCCTCGACGAACATATCGACTAACTTGACTAAGGTATCATGCAAGCTTTTAGCTAATTTCTCGTCACTATTTGCCACCGAGTTAAGTGTGGTTTGGGCCATTTGATGGGCTGTTTCATCGATTAACTTTTTATCATGTAAACGCTGCAAAAGATGACTAAACCCAGTCAATCCTCCTTGGTCATCAATTGGCAAATATAAATAACCAAATTCATCGGCAGGACTTGAACGTACTCCACTTAGATAAAAGTCTCGTCCATCACGTGTCACCGGCAACATATAATTTTGGTATTCAAGTGCCTCACCGGTACTCGAGCGAAGTTTAAAGCCAACACTTGGGCCAAAATTACGTACTTTATTAGGCTTCTCCTCAGTAGGATCCGGATTGATATTAAATGGACGAAATGAAGTTATCTCTAGTTGTGAACTATTATCGCCCCAATGCATTTGTCTACGTTCAAACACTTTTGTCTCAAAACTCACAGGCTCATCACCAGCTTGTTTACCTATAGGCCAAGCCTCGAGCGATAATGCTGAGCCACCGTCGCTGAAACTAGCTTGATAGATGGCATAACCTTTATAGATTAGAGGATGATTAACTGAAATGGTAGATGTCAATGGTTCGGCTAGATCATCATCATAAACAACTAAATCAGATTCAAATGACTTAGGCTGTCCAGTCGCATAATGTTCAATACGGAAATCTTTTACTTCTACCTTAAAAGGAAGATTTTGGACCAAATAACCATCACGCATGGCTACAAACGCCACACTCGCTGACTGACCTTCTGGGATATTAACACTGCCACGAAATGCTTGAGAGCCAACAGCAAGTTTGCTTTCTGCTGGAATCTGGCTTAACGGTAGATCTTGCGTTTCTATTTTTATTTTTCCCTGCCACTCAGCAAACTTCAAAGGTAAGTTACTATCCATTAAACCACCAAGACAAATCACCACAATTGCTAAATGTGTCGATAAATAACCTAACCTATTCATCCCACCGCGCATCGCTGACACTAATATTTCATCTGTTTTAGGTGTTTGTCTCACTCTAAAACCAAGTTTAGAAAAATGATTTTCTAATGTCGACACTGTGTCATCTACCGATGTATCAACTAACCACGTTCTATTGTGCTGCATTGCGCGCAATGATTTCCGCTGGACATGGGTACGCAAATTCCACATATCACGCAACATAGCAGGTCCATTCCTAAACACACAAACAGAGGTAGATGTCACCAATAAGACAAGAATAGAGAGAAACCAAATAGCACTGTAAACATCATATAGTCCTGCTGATTCAAAGAGTTCGAACCAGAATGGACCAAATTTAATAAGGTAGTCGGCGTATGGCTGATTTTGTTGCAATACAGTGCCGATAATTGAGGCTACCGCAAGTGCTAGCAATAACGTGATCGCTAGATCCATTGACCCTAAAAAAAGAAACAGGCGTTGGCCGAATGTTTTTCGAGATGCAACTATGCGATTAGTTTCAGACATATTGTTTTTGAACCCACGGTCTTTGTTCGTAAGGGTGTGACTAAATAAGTATAGAAAAGCCGCACAGCTTTCACTATGCGGCTATATCTTTGAATTAAATATAAATTTAATTGCTTAGTGTAAGCCTGCAACATAAGCGGCTACTGCTTTCATTTCTTCAGCCTTCATTCTTGATGCGATATCACGCATCATACTATTAGGATCATTACTGCGAGTGCCACCAGCAAAAGAATTTAATTGTGCTTCAACATACGCACTGTGTTGTCCCGACAATGCAGGCCACTTTGCTGCAGGAACGCCAGCGCCAGTAGGTCCATGACAGGCCATACAGGCCGGCACGCCAGATTCTTTATTGCCTGCTCGGAATATTTTTTGTCCTGCAGCGAATAAATCTTCTGAAACTGCCCCTGGAGTAATTTTTTTACTAGAAAAATATGCTGCAACATCGGCCATATCTTGCTCACTTAATCCAGCGGCCATAGGCATCATTATTACGTTGTTACGCACACCACTTTTAAATTCTGTAAGCTGTTTGACAAGATATGCTTCACCTTGACCTGCTAATTTTGGAAACATGTCCGATGCGCTATTGCCATCAGCACCATGACAAGCTGCGCACATAACTGCTTTAGTTTTTCCTGCTGCTATATTTCCTGCTGCCATCACAGAAGTAGACATGGCTAATGTCACGCTTATTACCATCGTCAGTAACATTTTCTTCATCATTATTCCTAAAATTCCACTTTCAATAAATTAAACTGTTGGTATGCTACCTCTATTAGCTTAATTTTGCACCTACGAGTTCACCACTATGTCACAGTTTTATCGCCAAGCGCATTACACTATCAGCGCAACTCAATTATCTGAATTACCGCCTGATATTGGTCTCGAAGTTGCTTTTGCGGGGCGCTCAAACGCCGGCAAGTCGAGTGCCATTAATACAATCACCGATCACAAAGCGCTTGCTCGTATAAGTAAAACGCCAGGTCGCACCCAAATGATCAACTTTTTTGCGCTAGATGATACCCGCACACTTGTCGATCTTCCAGGCTATGGTTACGCTAAAGTACCCGAACAAATGAAAATTCGTTGGCAACAAAATCTAGGTCAATACCTTGATACTCGTCAGTCACTTCAAGGACTGATGATCATGATGGATATCCGTCATCCACTCAAACAATTCGATATTCAAATGGTTCGTTGGGCAAATCAAAAGAATTTAGATGTACATATTTTGCTAACCAAATCAGATAAATTCAAACATGGCGCTGCGATGGCGAGTTTGCATAGTGTGTTGGCAGAGCTAAAAAAATTAGAACTCACCGCAAGTGCACAATTATTTTCATCGCTCAACAAAACAGGCCGCGACGAGGCTATCATCAAATTAGATGGGTGGTTTTCATTGAATAAAATTGCTATTGAACTTGAGTCCTCTAGCGACTAAATTAAGGAATAATTATGACTAAGCCCACCAATAGCCGCCGCCAGTTTTTAAAAAGTGCCGCTATAGGTGGCGCTTTTGCTGGTACATTTAGTCTGCCCGTATGGTCTGATAAGCATAAAACAGACTTTGCGAATGACTTGCCTGAATGGATGAAAAAACCGGGCGAAGGTTTCAGTAATTATGGACAACCTTCTCCGTATGAGCAGCAAGTTATTCGCTGGATATCGGCTAATCCTGACGCGCCTGGGAACGGTGTATCTTGGACACCGTTACATGACTTACAAGGCACGATCACTCCCAATGGGCTTCATTTTGAACGTCATCACAATGGAGTTCCGCAAATTGATCCTACACAACACCTCTTAATTATTGATGGGTTAGTCGAAAGATCTGTCAGTTTTGATGTAGTCAGTCTAATGCGTTATCCGATGATTTCACGTTGCTGTTTTATTGAATGTGGCGGAAATAGTAATAGTGGATGGCGTTCTAGTCCCATTCAATCTAAAGTTGGTTATGCTCACGGCTTAATATCAAATGCAGAATGGACCGGGATTCCTCTAAAAGTTTTATTACAAGAAGCCGGCATTAAAACAGAAGCTAAATGGGTTATCGCTGAAGGTGCAGATGCTTCCGCGCTCAACATCAGCATTCCATTAGAAAAATTACTTGATGATGCAATTCTTGCCCTATATCAAAATGGTGAGCGATTACGTCCTGAAAACGGCTATCCGATGCGTTTAGTCTTGCCCGGATGGGAAGGGATTTTAAATGTTAAATGGTTGCGACAATTACGACTGACTAATGAACCTGCAATGTCTCGCGATGAAACGTCGCAATATACAGAATTACAACCAGATGGTAAGGCGCGACAATTCACTTTTATAATGGAAGCTAAATCTCTTATCACCTCACCGTCGCTCGGTATGGTGTTGCCAGATAACCCAGGTATTTACCAAATCAATGGTCTTGCATGGTCAGGTCGCGGCAAAATAACTCGCGTTGAAATTTCTGCCGACGGTGGTAATGCATGGGCTGATGCAAAACTACATGGTCCAATACTTGATCGTGCATTCACCCGCTTTAGTTTGCCATGGCATTGGCAAGGTGAGTATTCAACATTACAAAGTCGTGCAACCGATGAAACCGGTTACGTGCAGCCAACACGTGAAGCACTTGTTAAAAATCGTGGACAGCATGGTTTTTTTCATTACAACGCTATTGTGAGCTGGGAAATTACCGAACAAGGAGATATCAACCATGTCTACGGGATTTAATTTTCTGAGTAGTCTTTTATTAATCGCCTGTTTTTCACATAGCTATGCTGATGCCGATCATCAAGCGTTAGGCAAACTAGCAGAGCAACTCAGTTCACAAGCACAATGGAATTTAACTATTACACCAGAAGGAAAGGGTCTGCCAATAGGTCATGGTAATGCTGAACAAGGCGCCAAAATCTTCGCTTTGAAATGTGCTAGTTGTCATGGTCCCGCTGGCATTGGCGGAAGCGCAGAGCCCTTAATGGGAGAAGTAGGCTCTCTCACTAGTGAATACCCTGAAAAAACGGTCAACAGTTATTGGCCTTATGCCACCACATTATTTGATTATATCCGTCGCGCTATGCCTATTGATGCGCCCTTCTCCCTTTCCACCAATGAAATTTATTCCCTGTGTGCCTACCTTCTAAGTGAAGATGATATAATCAGAACAGACCAAGAACTCAACGAAGAGAATCTGTATCAGGTCTCAATGCCAAATCGTGATGGCTTTATCTCTATTTACCCTGATAAGTAATAATAATCTCAATCTTTAAGGACCCCTTTATGAGCGAACGTTACAGTCGTATAGTAACTCCGAACCCTGATTTATTTGACACACCATCATTAGGTATGGATAGAGAGTCCATTATTTATGATTTCAAAAACTATTACGGCAATCATCTTGCCCAAGATAAAGGTAATGCTTCAGGCCATTATTTATATTCTTCTTTAGCCATCACGTTAAGAGACCGTTTGTTTGAACGGATGAAACATACCAAACACACTTACGCAGAAACAAAGTGTAAACAGGCCTATTACCTATCTATGGAATTTCTGATGGGCCGCGCAATGGGTAATGCCGCGTTAAATTTAGGTCTTGATGACGTGTCTGCCCAAGCAATGCACGATCTTGGTTTAAACTTTGAAGAATTGACCGAATTAGAACACGATGCAGGTTTAGGTAACGGCGGTTTAGGACGTCTTGCTGCCTGTTTTATCGATAGTTGCGCAACCTTACAATTACCCGTTACAGGTTATGGCATTCGATATGAATACGGTATGTTTCAACAAGGTATTGAAGATGGCAACCAAGTCGAAATGCCCGATCATTGGTTACGTGATGGCAATCCATGGGAATTAGAGCGTCCTGAATTTACTCAGCAGGTTAAATTTGGCGGTCACACTGAGTTTCGTAAAAACAGTCTTGGTCAAATGCAAGTTCACTGGGTCGATTCCAATGATGTGTTGGCTATTCCTTATGATTTACCCGTTCCTGGCTACCAAAATGGCACAGTCAATAAATTACGTTTGTGGAAATCAGGTGCTACTGACGAATTTAACCTTGAAGATTTTAATGCGGGTTCTTATACAGAAGCCGTTGCATCTAAAAATGAGGCTGAAAATATCAGCATGGTACTTTACCCAAATGACACGAGCGAAAATGGTAAAGAACTACGGCTTCGTCAACAATATTTTCTAGCTTCAGCGAGCTTACAGGATATTCTTGATTATTGGGTCACTACGCATAGCGAAAACTTTGATCAATTTGCTGAAAAAAACTGTTTCCAACTAAATGATACACATCCAACAGTAGCAGTCGCCGAACTAATGCGGCTATTAATTGATGAACATGGTTTAAGTTGGGACAAGGCATGGAATATCACCACTCAAACAATGGCCTACACTAACCATACTTTATTGCCAGAAGCATTAGAACGTTGGTCAGTAAACATGTTTGGTCGTTTATTACCGCGTGTTTTAGAAATAATTTATGAAATAAATGCACGCTTCTTAAGCGAAGTAGCCAACCACTGGCCTGGCGATAAAGCCCGCCTTGCACGCATGTCAATCATCGAAGAAGGTCATCAACAGAGTGTGCGCATGGCACATTTAGCGATTGTCGGTAGTTACTCTATCAACGGTGTAGCAGAACTGCATTCCGAATTATTACAAAAGGGTTTGTTTAACGATTTTTATCAGCTATGGCCAGAAAGATTCAACAACAAAACCAATGGTGTTACGCAACGTCGCTGGATGGCATGGTGTAATCCAGAATTACGTCAATTACTCAATGAGACTATTGGCGATAAATGGATTACTCAGTTAAGTGACCTTGAAAAGTTAACACCGTATGCTACTCAACCAAAATTTCAACAACAATGGCGTCAGGCAAAACTAGACAATAAAAAACGCTTAGCTGACTTAGTACAAAAAAGTTGTGGAGTGACATTTAATACCGACGCGATGTTTGATATTCAAGTTAAACGTATTCACGAGTATAAACGTCAACTATTAAATGTATTACACGTTATTCATCTATATGACCGTATTAAGCGTGGCGATACAGAAGGCATGACTAACCGATGTGTTTTGTTTGGTGGTAAAGCGGCACCCGGTTACGCTATGGCAAAAGACATCATCAAACTGATCAATAATGTGGCTAAAGTCATCAATAATGATGAGGAAGTGGGAGATTGGCTGAAAGTTGTATTTCTGCCCAACTATCAAGTTTCAGCAATGGAAATCATTTGTCCTGCCGCCGATCTATCTGAACAAATCTCAACAGCAGGTAAAGAGGCATCGGGTACCGGCAACATGAAATTTATGATGAATGGCGCGATCACAATTGGAACACTTGATGGTGCGAACATTGAAATTCGTGAAGAAGTGGGTGATGAAAACTTCTTTTTGTTTGGCTTGACGGAAGATGAAGTAGTGAATGCCCGTGTAGGCTACAATCCACGCGCTATCATCGCACATGATCCTGATTTAAAGCGCGTGGTAGAGTTACTAGAAGGCGGTCACTTTAATCAATTAGAACCTAATCGTTTTGGCAATATTATAAATGCCTTCACCGATCATAATGATCCGTGGATGACGATTGCAGATTTTCGTGGTTATGTCGATGCACAACATCAAGCAGGTCTCGCTTATCAAGACATTCCTCGTTGGACAAAAATGAGCATTCTAAATTGTGCACACAGTGGCAAATTCTCTACAGATAGGACAATGGAAGAATACAATAACGATATATGGAAACTCACAAAAGTCGCGCCAAAACATATATAGTTTGATTCAATTAAGCATCTATCGTTATAACTTAATGATAGATGCTTAATTTTTATATTTTTAATGACTATGTTACTTCCGTTCTAGCAGTCACAAATTAAAGTCAGTATAATTACCGATTGGTCTAAACTTCGTTCAGCATCAATACATTCTAAAATGCGCCTGTAGCTCAGTTAATATAGAGTACCAGTTTCCGAAACCTGTACTCATGAGTGAAATAGGCACAATGACTAACACTCAATTCGGGTAAAATAGAAAGCATCGCGCCTGTAGCTCAGCTGGATAGAGTACTGGTTTCCGAAACCAGCGGTCACAGGTTCAAGTCCTGTCAGGCGCACCACTTCCCTAAAAGCGACCCTCAGTCTAAGTGGTCACGAACGCCTAAAATTCAGTCTATGCCCAAATCGTACCAATTCTTGCCTTCCCGATTTTGAACATTTTGAAATCACATCACTTTTGATTGTTAGTCTAAAAGTCCATTTCGGGTTTCTAAGCTGCCTGTTCGGCAGTGAACCCTGCTAAATCGCGCGCCTTTGCAAATCCTTTTTTCTAAGCTGCCTGTTCGGCAGTGAACCGCATAACCAGCTTCACCCAGTCTTATGGCTGTTTCTAAGCTGCCTGTTCGGCAGTGAACCATATCCGCCTGCTGGAACTAATGCTTGCTCATTTCTAAGCTGCCTGTTCGGCAGTGAACCCTAAAATAAATTAGTTACGAAATGTATTGACTTTCTAAGCTGCCTGTTCGGCAGTGAACTGTTGTGTCAACTATTCCGCTTATGCTTGAACTTTCTAAGCTGCCTGTTCGGCAGTGAACAAACAGATAGCTGAAGCTGAAGAACGCGGCGAATTTCTAAGCTGCCTGTTCGGCAGTGAACTGGCTGGAAAGCTTCACGTGAATAAATTAAAATTTCTAAGCTGCCTGTTCGGCAGTGAACTGATACCAATGAATCAAAAGGTGGTGAGTGATTTTCTAAGCTGCCTGTTCGGCAGTGAACGCTTGAGCATTAGTGCCTGCATTGATTTGATTTTTCTAAGCTGCCTGTTCGGCAGTGAACCTTTGTGAAAAGTAACGGTGCTGTTCTTTCTGTTTCTAAGCTGCCTGTTCGGCAGTGAACTTGATAATCGGTCGAGCTGTCGATGCACCATATTTCTAAGCTGCCTGTTCGGCAGTGAACCCATCAAGGGATAAATCGCTCTCTTGCGTTATTTTCTAAGCTGCCTGTTCGGCAGTGAACTTGACCTTGTGCATCCTGCCATTTGCGAGTTTTTTCTAAGCTGCCTGTTCGGCAGTGAACGCATTAATGGGAATTTTGACGCTTCCCAAGTATTTCTAAGCTGCCTGTTCGGCAGTGAACATTGCTGGGAATATAAGTATCGATGATCCAATTTTCTAAGCTGCCTGTTCGGCAGTGAACTAGATAAGGGATATTCTATTGTTTTGTATAATTTTCTAAGCTGCCTGTTCGGCAGTGAACAGCAGATTGATGTACTCGGCATCCGTTGATTTTTTCTAAGCTGCCTGTTCGGCAGTGAACCAATATTGCCGCTATTACTACAACCCTATGTATTTCTAAGCTGCCTGTTCGGCAGTGAACAGACCGCTTCGGCGGTTTTTTTATGCGTGAGGTTTCTAAGCTGCCTGTTCGGCAGTGAACAATATCCGGTATTGCTATTACTTACTTTCTTTTTTCTAAGCTGCCTGTTCGGCAGTGAACAGATCCTGTAGCGTTATTGACTATCTGTTGCGTTTCTAAGCTGCCTGTTCGGCAGTGAACGGTATTAATCGTCATTAAAATGTTCTCGCATATTTCTAAGCTGCCTGTTCGGCAGTGAACTTTGTCTCAGCTTTTGCTTTAATTCGCCCCAATTTCTAAGCTGCCTGTTCGGCAGTGAACTAGCCGCAACTGCGCCACGTGCAAAGCATATTTTTCTAAGCTGCCTGTTCGGCAGTGAACATTTAAAGGCGGCTGGTGTGTCAGATTTCGCTTTTCTAAGCTGCCTGTTCGGCAGTGAACGTCATAAGCAATATGTATAAAGAGACGGGCGGTTTCTAAGCTGCCTGTTCGGCAGTGAACAATAGTATATCTCACAAAAAAATAGTAACAACAAGGATTTAGGTGTTTTTTCAGGAAAACACCAATGAAATTCTACCTTTAGGTAACTTATTGATTTTATTGCATTGTTAAAGAGCTTTAAAAACTTTGGTCAAATTACATTATTTTTATTCAAAATAATCTACCAACATATTCTTCGCCCATTCTGGCAATGAAGCCACTTTGAGTATAACTTGTCCCTTTTGTATTTCTGCGATCTGTTTAAAAGGGTCATCAAAACGTGAGTTATCTAATAAATAGCATCGATTACACAACGGTAACGTTTTCTTAATATTCTGTAGGGTTCGAGGAATTCGGCTATTCACTTTGTCTTTGGGCACAGAATGTCCTCCTTCGCTCACACGTTGTGCAACACGAGCTTGGTTAAGTGACACATCATTTAAGTGAATAAAAACCAGTACAATTTCATATCCCATTGCTTTTGCTTGGGCGATAAAATCAATTTTAGATGGATGTGAGAAAACGGTTTCAAAGCAAAATGTTCGCCCTTTTTGCAATAACTGCATTCTCATCGTTTCGGCTATTTTTGCTGCTTCGTAACTGTGTTGTTCGGGGTGTTCTGGATAGAGTTGTTTTGCCAAAATATCAGCATTAACAAAAGGTAATCCAAACGGCTCAAGTCGTGTTTTATAAAATGTACTCTTCCCTACTCCATTCCCCCCAGCGAGAAGCCAAAGTTGTTTGCCTTTTATCAAAGACCAGCACCATTAAAAACCGTAAACTGACCATTATCAAACCGCCCTATCGTTATAGTGCCATTAAGATCAATCTGTTCCAGATAGCCAAGATGTTGGGTTGAAGCCTGATATTTCACCGAATTCGTGCTGATAGTGCTCTGCAATACGCCTTCCTCCCGTTCATTTTCGAGTGATTGGAAGACCGCATCAGGATCAATAGGCGCACTAAAAACAGGTTCGGCTTTTAGTATTGACAAACCTGCTGAAACAGATAGTAATATATCGGGATCTAATGATGAAGCCACTGTTTTCCCCAGATCGGCCCAATATTCAATCTGTTCTGCTGTACTACGGTGAAAACGCTTTGCTGTCGATTCTGCGGCCCGCATCAGGTTCTCTTGCAAGCGAATTGGAGATGCTGCTTTTGCCATGATTTACCCCTCATTTAATAACAATGATATAACGCATTGTAGCAGATTGCTACAGTGCGTTAAAGTTCAACCTAAAACCAGGGGATCGTTGCTGTTTTACTTAAGCCATTACTGCTTAGACCATAGCAATTAAATTCACCTACACTTGGTGCATCAACAAAACTTTGCTCAATAAATAATCTAAACTGCGCTTCACCAGAAAGACTTTTCATATTTATAAATGGTAAATTAGTTTCTCTATCTTTAAAATCTTTAAGATAGCTTAATGCCTGCTCAAATGACTCCCCTTTCCGCCTTGCTCTCCTGCGAGCTAACCGTTCAATATTAGTATCAAATTGCTTTCGCTTAAAATAAGCAAATTGTTTGATATTGCTAGGCACGTCTTTTATAGAAGTATAATGAGTGTAATCAGTTAGACGTGACAGCCACCTTGCAATATCCAGTTGCTGAAACTGCTCTCGATCTTGGGAAAAAAGACGTAATTTTTTACCTAATAAAAACTGCTTACTCCCATATTCCGGTATTGATATTGCAATAGCAGAACTACCATCAGCCTCTTTATTTTCAACCAAGGCTAAATGAATTTGCTGATATACCTTTTTCCAAAGGAAGCCTAAGTTGGCTTCCGCATCTGGCAATAAGGTTATGTCGAGGTAGTACTTCATAATAATAAGCCTTACGATTTACGACTAAAAACACCGCCGCGTATTAGGTTGCCAACGACATAGGTTTTATCATTGTCAGAAATTTCTTTTTCATTCAACCAATCAAGCATTAGTGTATACAAATCATTTTTACTTTTTCGATATGCCTGCCCTTTTTGAGTCACTGCCCCAAAAGGCTCAATGGCAATAGGGAACTCTGCATCTGCATACCAATTATCAATCGTACGTATTGCATTTCCTATTTTCACATTATGCATCGCCGCACAGTTTTCTAACTGGAACAACACTTTTCCTTTTGCATTCATATTCATTTCTTGCGATGGAAATACATGCTGGCCATTACCCAGCTTCACATAAGCATCAATTTCAAATAAAGTAAACTCGTTATCACTACTCAAACCCTTATAAATTATTCCTGCCAGCTTCTTCAAATTTTCGTCATCATCCGACTTTTCAAAATCATTCAATGAAAAGTTAAACGCATCAAATAACAAGGGTCCAGTTAATACCTTTGAACTAACACTAACAGTAATGTCTTCCGCACCGACTCGGTTACGCCATAAAAATCGTCCATTGGCTATATTAAAGGCATACCTTGTAGCCAACACTTTCAATGAATCCTCTTTAAATTCACCCACCTTTTCGCTAATAGCCACTTGAAAACTCGGATCATTGCAGGCAAAAGGATTACCGATACCACCCACCACGCGAAGCGTAAAACTGACTTTTAACGTGTTTTTATCATGCGGCAAGCTAGCATCGTCACTGCCTGCTGATACAGGATTTGGTAAAGATTTTTTACTATCATCAATACCATGAGCACTTTGTGTAGAACGATTCCAACGTTCTGTTATGGGTATCATTTTCCATTCATTCTCTTTAACTGGGTTTACTCCCCAGTTTCCTGCATACATCAGTGCATCAGACGCTTCCAACTTACGCTCAAAAGATAAAAGGCTTGGTAACTCTACTTTTTTAGGATTATCACTCATCGTTAATTCCTTAGTTTAAGTTTATTGTTTCGTTTAATTAAAATCATCATTAAGGTTTTCAGTTATTATTTCAGGCTCACATTTTTCATCTTCAAAAATTGGTTTATTTTGCTTACATAAATACCAGTCCTTTTCGTAATGGTAATGCCATAAGCAGTTACTTAATTCTTCAGCACTTCTAATGCGGTGTGGACTCTGCCATTCGCCCACACTGTGTGCAGATTCAACAAAACACACAGACGTTTCACTATCTCGTGTATTTTCTATTTCATTATTGTCATACACTTCTGATATTGCTTTGTACCCCATCATAATGGGCACTAAATAACCTGCTTCTGGCTTTCGTACATACTCCCAATCGGCATCCGTTGACTCATCAGGTGCACAGTAACTTTGCCATTGATTTAATAATTTATTGTTAGCTTTGCTATTTTCTAATTCATCAAAATAGGCAATTAAGTCACTAGGTACTTCGCTCTCTTGATAAGGGCATTTCAAATGGTCATCCCATACGGTTACAAGCCGGCTACCTTGCTGTTCATCGGTTTGTTTTTTTCTGATGTTTATCAAGTGCTTCGTAATAAGGTCAGACTTTGGTCGTGCTTTTTGTTTAAGTGCGGTGAAATCCAGCCAAGCATCTAACAGTTCGGTGTTAGCATTTTTTTCTAGTAAGTCTTGGTAATGCTTTTGAAGATAGTCAGATCGGTCTTGTAAAATAAATCCTGGAAAAAGTCTACGTTTAAGCGTTCGCACTTCACCATCGTTATTGACACCATGAATTTCAACACAACCAATATCAAGAATAGTTCCCCCTGCTAGACGTTGTAAAAAGCAATGTTTTGTCAACCATTCAATAAAGCCATCTTGTCGATTACCAACATTACCCTCACATTCGATTAACAAGGAAACCGTCATATTCATTTTTCCTTCTTCTATAACTGGAGCGGTTTTATTTTTTTGTGAATTATCCAAACCATGTAAATACGGTGAATTTCGACTCTGTGTAAATTCAACCTCATAAGAAGAACCATAAGTATGTACGTGATGATTATGGGCAATAACAGCACAGCCACTTAAGTTAATATCATTGAAATTTTCAGTTGCAGACAATTTACGAGAAAGGTTATGACTAAAACCTAAAAAATGAGTAATCGCAGGAAAGCCCCAAGTAAAACCTGCAATCGCATTAGCCCCTTGTACTTTTATTCGGTTAATTAAGACATACTGGCTCATACTTTACCCTCAGCTTGATATTTCAGCTCCATTTCGATCATTTCACCATATTCCCTAAGTGGCTGCTCTAACAATGAGCTCCACATGCGCCGGTGCTCAGGCTGTGGCGTGAATTGTTTATCTTTACCTATAAGCCTGCGGTTAAGCCAATGAGCAAAATCTTTACAAACAACGGCTTGCCAATCAACAGCATTACGAGCAGATTGGAACGGTTCATTTTTTCTGTAAGGATCAAGAAAATATTGATGAGCTGCTTTTAATTTAATATCGTCTATTGCTGACCATCCTGACGGAAGGCTTTGAATACTACCTGCAAAAAACAGAAACTCATCAATGATGTTAGCCAGCCAACGATCTATCCATTTTCGTCGTTCTGGATTTTTAATGCTTAAATCAATACGTTCAAAACGAAGTAAAAAATCTCGAAGATAGTCAATATCCTCATTTATATTTTGATCAAAAAACCTTTCATCGAACATTGATTTTTTGTAAATTGGTGGGGTTTTCTGATTTTTCCATGTTGGTGGCTGGCTGGAAAGAAGGTATATTTTCCCATCTCTTTTGACGTGCAGTGGGGAAACATTTGTATGAGCTTTTGAGCTAGCAGTTAAACTCAGTTTAGATTTATTAGGATAATAGATAAGTTCTTCATCGCTGTATTTTCTAGTGATGTCAGATTTTTTCGTTAACTCTAAGAATAACTCATGAGCCAAGGACGATGACTTTATATTATTTAGAAGGTGGTACTTTCTATTTTTTTCATTTATAGGAAAGTACACTTGTTTTAATAACGTATGACTAGATAAATTTTTAGTTAAAAAAACTTCAGAAAAGCCAGTACGCCAACTATCAACCTGTTCTGTATTATCGCTGAATGTTAATAACGGCTTGGCATCCCCCTTAAACAAACAATCACCTAACATCATACCTTCTATTTTTAGCTTTAAAAATGAAGCTATTGGAGTTAATGCAGCATTATCAATAGCGTCATCAATTATTGGAGCCAATAGAGTATCGGTAGTTAAAAACTTCTGATTATTTTCATCATAACTAACAAAAAAAGACGAGGCTTTTATACTAGAGTGAGTAATTTTAGCCACATGAGTTGAAAAGCTCACGCCAGATGCCTTACTAGAATAATAATCAAACCAATTTTTTGGAGTATGAAAACTTTTTATTTCATTCAACCTGAAGTCATAAATATCCTGAACTTTTTTAACTAACTCAGAGCAACTAAGAGAGGTCAACTGCTTATATTTATTTTGTATAAAAACCAGAGGATCTATTTTATTTTTACCGTTATTCTTTTGGCTCAATATTTTATTTAATAATTCATTATCAACAGAACCATCTTGCCCAAGAGCGGCCTCTATTTGAAGTAAAATCGCCTGCTTTTCATCAGAGTCATTCTTTTTAGGAACTTTTTTAGATAACAAATCAACTACTTTTTTGTTTTCTCTTTCAGCAAGAAAATCAACAATAATCTCTTCCCATGTTTCAAGTTCTTTTTTATCAATCATTATCTATTTCCTATTTCTTGGTAAATCCCTAAGTTAGGGTGATAGCTATATTCGGCTTGCTGACTACTATTAAATTCAATTAATCGAATCTCACCAAAATCCTGACTAATTTTAGCTAAATCGTATTCAACACCATTACACTTAAACTCACCAATCAGTTTTTTATAAACTGTCTTAGCACTCAAATCAAACCAAAAATTATTGCCTTTAGCTTGCGTGATTTCATCATCAAATTGCTCAACTATATCTACAAGGCTAGTTTCACCAAATTTCGCGGGGTAAACATCCTCATTTAGCCACTTCCATTCAATATTAGCGTGTTCATCTTGCAACCATAAATAAAAGGCATTATCCGACTTGGACTGTCTGAATTTTTGTTGACGCTGTACTTCGCCGCACCAATGAGGCATCTCTTGCCACCACACTTTTGCTGGTTTTTCACCAGAAAATAATTGTGCAGCTAATGCCTTATGTTCTAGCTCATTTAAGTTTAAAAACTTTCCGCCTTTCGTTTTTATCTCACCAGGTATTTTAATGCGCGGTATGGCATCTATTTTCTGGTATTGCTCTTCTATCAGAATTTTATTTAATTCATGTTCAGCAAGCTTAAATTTATCCGATTCAAAACCCGGTCTATCAAAACAGATAGGCTTGCCTGATAAAGCTTTATAATTTTTGTTTAACAGTACAATGTTCGCAGATGTTGGCGTTATCTCTCTGTGCCTTAAAACTCGCCCTGCAATTTGAATTATTGAACGCATTGAGCTGGGTTCAATAATTGCCCAATCGTAATCATGGTCTCTTCCTACTTCTGCCACCGGCGATGCTAAAACAACAAAAACATGATGCTTTTGGCTATGAGTGTTTATCGTTTCACTTAATGTTTTCCATACTTTATCTGGCTCTTTACGATTTAAAATATCATCTAAATGATTTTCAATATGTGAGCGTATAGCGAGAGGGTAACGACTATGATAAATACAATAATGAACACAAGTATCCTCAGGTAATGCTAATGCCATCAATTCTTTGGCTACGGCAACCAGTGGATTAATATTTGCCATTCGTACAAGCCCAATCGAAATCGACTTGCCACTTTTATTTTGCCCATTATTGGCGCAGTGACTTTTATGTAGATTAACAATATTGGTTTGTATAGCTTTTGCCATTGATTTTGTAACTGTTGACTCATCATTCTCAACCTCTGCTATGCATCCTAACTGCTTTACTGTATTTTTATCTTTGAGGTTTTTAATGCGATTTTTTATAAAGCCTTCATGAGTAGCTCTAAAAGATTCAAAACTTTTACATAACTCACTTTTACTTTCCCATTCATCAAACCAAGCACAAAGTATTTCGCCATTCCACTGCCCGATATTAGCCTTAGCATATTCTGCCCAACCTGCTTGATAAGATTGAAATAAAGCATAGGCCATTGCAGGCGGCATAGTTGCGGTAGAAAGTAATACTTTACTGCCTAGCATAGCAGCCCAATGTACTAGCCTACATAATGCAGGTAAGTCCTCTAAACCAAAATCGTCTGGCTCATCAAGAACAAGATCTGAGGTTAATAACCGTAACATCGGTGCAATCTGCTTACCGCCTTTTGTTCCTTCTGTTGCTGGTATTAGATGATCTATGGTGCTGACTAATATTGGCGCTTGTATTAGCTGATCCAAACGTTTTTCTTGTTTTGTCCAAGCGCTTAAACTATGTTCCTGAATATCTGCCGTGTAATCCATGTAAAAATCATCATCTATTATTTCATTTTGTGATGAGCTTCCTGTGGATTCTTCTTGCTCTAACTGCTTGGTAGTTTGTTGTTGATTTTCAAATAACTGTTTAACTGCAATTCCACCTACTGCAATGGCTAGTTGCTGATCGTTTACGTCCAGTTTGTTTCGAAATTCTTTACCCGTTTGCAAGGTTAGCGTTCTTAGCCCCATCGCGACACTGAATCTAACTCGCCCTATTTCATTTCCTAATGCGTACATTACTTTGGCGTTAGCCAAGGTCTTTCCTTTACCTGTAGAGGCCATATTAATGCCAAAAAAACCTTGTCTAATGGCATTTTTTGCTACTTTCTTCGTTAATTTCTTTGCTTTATCTTGCCAGCCAAAATCATCTTTAAATTCTTTGGGTACATTGTTTTCTAAAAATTTATTTTCACCTAAAACAGGTAAAGTTCTTTTTAACTTTGGTAGCTTTCCGGTGATTTTTTTTGCATTATAAGCCACACCAATTAAATGCTCATCTAACCGTTGTTTTGGCTTCTTAGTTTTTCTATCTGTATTGGCTATCACATCATAAGAAACACTCTGCCACTCTTCTGTTGGTTCTTGTGATGAATAATAATGGTCAGCAAGCATTAGGCTAAGCCGAGCAAGGTGAGAGGTGAAAAGTTGCTCATGTAACCAATTAGTTTGTTGTTGAATAATAGGCTTTATTTTCATTAACGTTTCAGAGGTAATGGCACAAGCATGTGAACGCCATTTCATACTTAATACAGGGAGCTTATTTTCAAAGTCCCAATTTTTTGCCAACAGGCTCTTTTTATCTGCGTCTTTACACTGATAAGAATTCCATATGGGCCCAAAATCACCAAGCCACGTCTCAATCTTATCAAAAGAAGGTGCTAAATTAACATTGTCTTTCCACGTTGGAACCAAGGGAAGCTTATGATGCGTTAGAATTAACCACGCTACCAACTGTGCAAAAGAAGAAAGCTCATTAATAGGATGGTCAAATGCTTCACTTTTATCTACTCCATCTCGAAAACAGCTTGTAATACTATCTTTTTCTATTTCTGTTAACTCTTGTAGCCACTCGATATCAGATTTATTTTCCGTGAAATTTTGAAACAACCTTAATGAAAGCCATTCATGACGGTAAGGCTCTCCTTTTGATTCAGTCTCTCCTTTTAACTTTTGTTGAAATAATAAGTTTGCTTTACCAAAGTCATGAAATAGACCCGCAATAGCTGATGCATATTTAATTACCTCGATAAATTTCCATTGGTTTTCATCAACCTGTTGCATTTCTTTTGCTGTACTATTCACAGGCACAATGCCCTGTTCATTAAACTCACTTTTACACCCCACCACCCATAAAAACTGACTACGACTACGGCTCCTAATCCAGTGACATGAAACGGCAGTATTTTTAGTGGCTGATTGTCGCAGTAGTTTTTTAACAGCATCTAAACCTTGTTCGGTGATCACGGTTTGCCATGTGTTATTGCCTATTCTATTTGCAAAGGCATCGAGTACTCTTCTGGTTTTGTTCAGCGATTTTTTCTGGCATTGTGAGACGAAGGTAACCATCATAATTGGTTTGCCTCGGCGCATATTTGTTTGACGCTATCAAACATAAAATCGAGGGCTTTGTGTTTGGTGAAGTTTTGTAGGCATTGCTGGCGAAATTCTTGTTCGCTTGCACCTTCTTTAGCGCAGATAAATGCCCACGGTAATATGAGTGTATCTTTGATGAGGTCGGCGACATCAAACACGAGTGCACCACGTCTTGTTTTGCCATGCATTACGGCAAACCCGTGTGGTATTCCTAGTACCCAAAGTGTGGTGGCAGCTAATCCATAGGCGAGATAGTTGCCGTGATTAAGAAAGGCGTTGGCATCATCAGTGGCTTCACGTTGGCGGCTGAAGTCTTTTGTTTTTGTGTTGGTGGCGGCTATTCGATAGAGCGTTTTAGTGAGCGCCATTTCGTCGGTGAGTAGTTTGTTTACTGTTGTCGCTTGTTCGATTTTAGTGGCAAATTGTGAGAGTAGCTGTTCATCTGGTTTAAAGCCTTCTGCTTGTAGATCCTTGTCTTTGCTCCAGATCGTTTGTAGATATTCAATTCGCCATTGTTGAAATTGCTTGGCTACTTTTAGGCGTTTTTCTTGTTCAAACCAAAATGACATCCAGCCTTGGACATATTCAGTTGGGCGATATTCACTTTGTGGTGAGAACCATTCTATTTCATTGGCGGCAATTAATGGCGTTCCACCCGAACCACTAAAACCAATCAATACACCTGCCGAAGCAAGCATTCTAACGGCTGCCTGGGTAATGGATGTGCCTGTTCCCAAGAGTATGCAGGTGGTGTTGGCTATTGGGATGTTCCAATACTGTTTTTCAGTATCGGCTTCGGTTAAATATAAAACCCTGCCATCTTTTTGCATCACGCGACATTTATCTAAATAATAAATATTGGCACGTTTAGAATGTAATATGGCTTTTAGATCGGTCAACTGTTCCATGTCAGTAACCTTCGTTAAAAATTAAACAAATCGGCTTGATTGTCATTTTGCACATTCCTTTGTCTTTAAATCCTAAACCGATTCTCTCACGGTAAAATCCCAAATACTGGGATCTTTAGATATATTTTTCTAATGTTCGCGTTAATTCGTCTTTTACGCTGTTTTTCAATGATTTTGGAGAGAGTACTTCTACATCGACACCGTAACGTAATATGTCTCTAAGTAGTTCGTGCTGCTCACTATAGGGGATGGTTAGTAGGTATTCGCCTGTTAGTGTCCACTCAAATGTTTGATCTGGATGCCAGTTTTCTCGGCTGACACGGTTCGACATGTGTTTGGAGAATTTCAATATAGCGTGTCCGACTACCTCACCTGAGAAAATGCCGTAACCATCCATGACATGGTCATTTAAAACCTTGGCGTCAACGTCATTGGCGTGTAGATCAGTAAGGTCTATTTGTCGTATGGCATCGACGGAGAAGGTTCGCAGTGCTTGCCTGAGATGACACCATGCATCGAGATACCAGTTGTCACGATAGTATACGAGACGTTGTGGGCTGATGATGCGTTGCTGGCAAGTATTACTATGCCATTGCCAGTAGTCGATTTGGAGTTGTTTTCGATGGAGTAAGGCATAGGCGACTTGGGTAAAAAATTCGGGTTCGCAAGGTCGTTGCCATTGACTGATAATTTTTATGCGTAATTGCCAGTTTGTTTCTGGCAGTTGTTGCTGTTTTAGCAATGTATTAATTCGGGATTTGAAGGGATCGAGTAGCTGTTTGATAATTTGGGGTTGAAACGATTCGCTTAGTTGTTCGATGATTCCTAGTGCGATGATTTCTTTGGCGCTAAACCAAAGTCCTGGCAATTCATACTGTTCGTCGGCTTTGACATCGTAAATATAGCCCTGCCCTCTGACTGTTTTTATTGGGCTGCCAAGATAATCGTGCATATATTCATGCACACGATAAAATTTAGAGTTACTCCATTCCAGCTGGTCTAGGATGTCTTGTTTAGGTATTGGGTAGCGGCGCGCCGAGAGTAGTTTATGTAATTCATAGATATGAGTGAGATCCATCCTGTTATCCCTTACTAAATACAATTAACAGAAAACATGTAGCAATAAAACTTACTATTTCTTTTCCAGAAGCCATTGTGGCATTGGCCTGAACAGCTGTTTATATTTTAGAGCTATTTTGTTATTTCTAATTGTGAATTTGGCACATACTCCACAATATCCTCAATATCACACCCGAAGTAAGCACACATACGATCCCAGTTCTCCGTGCCGGTGTTATTTCCACGTTGGTTTATCACCTTTGATAACGTCATCCGGTGAATATCGGCGGCTTCGGCAACCTCACCAATAGTAACCCTTCTACCCTCTTCAAACTCTTTCTTTGCGATCAATTCTTTTATTTTAAATCGTAACATTTAACTATCACCTGATGGTTATTTATATCTAATCTTATCAGGCGCACCAACCTTTCTAGTTTTATAAAACACCTCTCTGAAAATTCTCATCATTCTTTCACTGAGATATTAGCTATGGCTACTATTCAGAAAAATGTTCATTAACCCACCAGGCACGGCAGGCCTTTTATAGGATAAAAGATACGCGTTGCCAATCTAAAATACTTGGCCATAGGAAAGATGCTATCTGTTGGCTTATCAACTAGAAACTGAATTAATCATAGGTGTGTTTCGTGACGTTACTCTGGCAGCGTCATCAACCTTTGCATCATTATATGTTGAAAGATATCGAACTGAGATTGTGCCCCAAAAGCTAGGACTTACATAGTTTGATCCGCAAATAAACACTATGTTGTGATCTAAGAACCTCAAAGACTCATTACTACTGCTATTATAATAAGTATTAAACACAAGCTGAAATTCCGTGTTGATACATAGCATCTGTTAGACAAACCTTATACCCTCGTCATTCAAACTTTTAAGCTTGTGTCGGGTTATATTGATGATTTAAATTATAGACACTTTACTATCTGTTCAATATAATTGTGATCAACTTCACATTTTTATAAATTTAGTTACATGGAGTTCATGAGTGGGGATTTGTAATCACTCTTTTATTATTAAAAAAAGGATTAGATGATGAATAAATTCAAAGTATTATGCATGACAGGATTATTAGCATTGGCTTCTGCCAATTTATCAGCCGCAACTGTAAATGTTAATTTCGATATTACGGATATATTAGGCTTCTCGTTTGGGTCTGGTAGTTTTGCAGGTGATACTGGCGCAGACAACACATTAGATATGTCTGAGCTTACAGCATTTAATACCACCGCTAGATATGGTTTGACTTCTTACGACCTATCAGACCTTAACGATTTCAGTGATTTCACTTTACCATCTGTTTGGTCACACAATGCCTCGTGGAGCTACTTTTTTCTTAGCACTAACAATGCATACTTCACAACAGACTGGCTAGCTTTAGATGCTAATTTATTCAACGTGGTAATCACAAACGTTTCAGCCGTTCCAGTACCTGCTGCAGCCTTAATGTTTGCACCCGCTTTATTGGGTTTCTTAGGTTTACGTCGTCGTAAACTTGCTGCTTAAATAGTTTTAAGCCGGAAATGCACTAGCACTGCCAGTATTTAACGTAGTTAGCCAAACCAAAAGCCATCTCATTTGAGGTGGCTTTTTTCTTAGTCAGGTGCAGATGTTGATCTATTTAATGGTGATTTACGTGATGCCTGCATATCAATTCTGTGTGCTCATATATTTATTATTACATTGAAGTACTAAGGCAACCACTTCTAACACTGTACTCTTAGTATCAGTGGCCTTTTTAAATAATACTACTTTGTGCTAACACTATATAAATAGCACTGTTTCTTAAACTCGACTTAGACGTCAATTTCATTTGAGCCAACATACGCATCAAACACAACGATGATACAGAAAATTTTAGCTCGACATTCATACATCCAATAACACTTATTGAATTGCTATTTATAAAGTGAAGCTTTTTTACCTTCGGCCTGTGTCTTGAATCGACGATGTATCCATAGGTATTGTGCAGGGGACTTACGTATTTCTTTTTCTATTAAGTTATTTACTACTTGTGCATCGGCAATATCGTCACCCGCCGGAAAGTTAACCAATGGTGCTGATAAACTTAAGGTATAGCTGCCATCTTTTTCACGTCTGGGTACAAAGGGAATAACCGCGGCGCCACTCATTTTAACCAATCGTGCAGTAGCGGGAACAGTAGCTGCTGGTACACCAAAAAAAGTGGCAAACACACTCATTTTTCGACCAAAATCTTGGTCCGGTGCATACCAGACAACTTTGTTTTTCTTTAAGGCTCGAACCATCGGCCGAGGATCGTCACGCAAAACAATACCTTCACTATGATATGTTCTCGCTTGCATCATCACTGTATTAAATAACTGATTATTTAATTCACGAAACATAACGTAGCATGGATTTTTTAACATTATTAATCGTCCGCCTAACTCCATGCTTGTAAAATGACCCGTTAGTAAAATCACACCTTTACCTTTAGCTAACGCAGTCTCAAGATGCTCTAAACCTTCATATTGCACCCGTTTTTGCAAACTGGCATCACTTGCCCACCAGCTAAGCGCCGTTTCAATCAACATCATGCCCATTGTACGAAAATTTTCTTCCAATAATTCGGTGCGTTGTTTGTCGGTAAGTTCAGGAAAACATAGCTCTAAATTACGTCGTGCTATTTTTTTTCTCGACCGCATTAACGGCGTCATGATCCAAGCTAGCCCCTTCCCAACTATCAATTGAGCTTTGATGGGAAGATAAATGGATAAGCGCATAAATAATAAGCCTAGCCAACTTGGCCAGTACCGTGGGTGCATAAATTGTTTTTGAAATATTTTCATAATGGCTAAAGATTTAAGAATACGTTGCCTATGCTATCATTCCCAATGTTTTGTCGCTTGAACAAACCGTGTTGATGAGCCTGATTTGAAATTACTTTATTCCATCCTATTTTATATTGCCTTGCCTTTCATTCTTATACGACTGCTTTGGCGTGGCATTCGCGCTCCTAGCTATTGGCAACGCTGGTCTGAACGCTTTGGCCACAGCCCGTCACTTTCCGATAAACAACAGGTTATTTGGGTTCATGCGGTATCGGTTGGTGAAGTTGAAGCTACGCGGCCATTAATTAAATCATTATTTGCTGAATTCCCCCAACATCAAATTATCATCACAACCATGACACCCACTGGCAGCGCGCGAGTCAAAATGATATACGGCGAGACTGTAGCGCATTGCTATATACCTTATGATATTTCGTTTGCTGTTCAACGTTTTCTAAAACAAATACATCCTCAATTTGGCATTATCATGGAAACTGAAATTTGGCCGACAATGCTGTTAACCTGCCAACAATTAAAGATTCCTATGGTATTAGCGAATGCACGGATGTCGGAACGCTCTGCAAAAGGTTATGCACGTTTTGCCAGCTTTACTCAAACCATATTACAAAGTTTACAATTCATTGCGGCACAAACTGAAACGGATCGTCAGCGTTTCAAACAATTAGGAGCTGATATCAAACATGTCCATGCTATCGGCAACTTAAAATATGAAATTAACTTACCGATAAGTTTGGTAGAACAAGCGGCTGCGATGAGAAGCTTATGGGGTAGTCATCGACCTATCTGGGTAGCTGCCAGTACCCATGAAGGTGAAGAAGCAATTATTTTGAATGCATCTCGTCAAGTGCGTGCAGTTTGTCCCGATTTATTGTTAATTATCGTACCTCGCCATCCAGAACGCTTTGACAGAGTAAGCGCTTTATCTCATAAAGCCGGCTTCAAAACCTTACGCCGCAGTGAACATCGTCCTTGTCCGTTAGAGGTGAAAGTGCTTGTTGTTGATACGATGGGTGAATTACCCTTATTTTATGCCGCCTGTGATGTTGCTTTTGTCGGTGGAAGCTTAGTGACTGTAGGTGGACACAATATTCTTGAACCAGCTGCATTAGCTAAGCCGATTATCACAGGTCCTCACTATTTCAACTTTAATGACATTACTCAGCAATTTGTTAAGGCTAATGCTGCAATTCAAGTCAGCAACACTGAAGAATTAGCGAAAACGGTTATTAAACTGCTTCAAAATTCACAGCAACGCAAGCAAATGGGCAATGCAGCACTGCAATTAATGGCGAATAGTCAAGGTGCAAGTAAACGTTTAGTAAACCTGATTAAACGCCATGTAACTCGCCATGCAAACTGATGAATATTGGATGTCGCAAGCACTGTTACTTGCTAAACGAGCAGAACAGCAAGAAGAAGTACCCGTCGGCGCAGTAATCGTTGTTAATGACATGATCATCGGCGAAGGCTGGAATCAGCCAATCACTAATAGTGATCCCACCGCCCACGCTGAAATTCAAGCTTTACGCGCCGCTTGTCAGCAACTAGATAATTATCGTCTACCAGATGCCACACTTTACATAAGCTTAGAGCCTTGCATCATGTGTGCTGGTGCGATTGTTCATGCTCGAATCAAACGCGTTGTGTTTGCTACTAAAGAGCCTAAGACAGGTGCAGCTGGTAGTTGTTTCGATATATTTAATACACCGCAACTTAATCATCATGTCGTTTGTGAACATGGAGTACTCGCAGATGAAAGCAGCGCTCTGTTGCGCAATTTTTTTCGCGCTAGACGATAGCCGAATTTAGGTCTTATTTCGATTAAAATCCCCTGAAAGCAGGCATTATTTGCTAGAATTCGACCCTTATATAATTTTATAGTTAAGCGGTATTAATTTAATGCTTTTAATGATCGACAATTATGATTCTTTCACCTACAACCTCGTACAATACTTTGGTGAGTTAGGTGCTGATGTTCATGTACATCGTAATGACAAAATTACTATTGATGAAATCGAGGCGTTGAATCCTGAAAAAATTGTGGTTTCGCCAGGTCCCTGCACGCCGAATGAAGCTGGTGTATCACTTGATGTTATCAAATATTTTGCGGGTAAAAAACCTCTATTAGGCGTTTGTCTAGGCCATCAAGCGATAGGCCAAGCCTTTGGCGGCGAAGTTATTCATGCTCGGCAGATTATGCACGGCAAAACATCGCCCATTTATCATAAAGACATAGGTGTATTTGCAGGTTTAAATAATCCGCTTATCGCCACTCGTTATCATTCCTTAGTAATCAATAAAAATGCTTTACCAGAATGTCTTGAAGTGACTGCTTGGACACAAAATGAGGATGGCAGCTTGGATGAGATCATGGGCGTTCGCCACAAAACCTTGCCGATTGAAGGTGTGCAATTTCACCCTGAATCAATTTTGACCGAACAAGGTCATGCCTTACTGAAAAATTTCCTCGATCGTTAAACGAGCATTATTATGAAATTATCAACTGCCATCAAATCAGTCATGCAACGACAAGATTTATCCAGCGAGGACATGATTGATGTCATGCAACAAATCATGTCCGGTCAAGCAACATCAGCTCAAATTGGTGGGTTTTTAGTTGGTTTACAAATGAAAGGCGAAACTATCACTGAAATTGCTGCTGCAGCTAAAGTAATGCGTAGTCTAGCGACACCTGTTGAAATAACCGGTGATCATATTGTCGATACCTGTGGTACGGGAGGTGATGGTGCAAGCACTTTTAATGTATCTACCGCAAGCGCCTTTGTGGTTGCCGCAGCTGGCGCTAAAGTTGCTAAGCATGGTAATCGTTCCATAACGAGTAGCTCAGGCAGTGCAGACGTTTTAGAGGCTGCAGGCATTAATTTAGACATCACCCCTCTCCAAGTAAAGCATTGTATAGATAACTTTGGGGTTGGTTTTATGTTCGCGCAAAAACACCATGGTGCGATGAAATATGCTACGGGTCCACGAAATGAAATGGGTGTCCGTACTATTTTTAATCTACTCGGTCCATTGACTAATCCCGCGCAAGCTAAGCGTCAAGTTTTAGGGGTTTATGATCGTCAGTGGGTTGAACCAATGGCACATGTGTTAAAAGCCCTAGGTAGTGAACACGTTTTAATAGTCCATGCTGAAGATGGACTTGATGAAATAAGTATTGGCTCCAAGTCCTACATTGCAGAATTAAAAAACGGTGAAGTCTCATGTTATACCGTATGCCCCGAAGATTTTGGTTTACAGCGCCATGAGATCAGTGTGCTTGCCGTAGCAAATGCACATGAAAGCCTGAGTATTATTAAAGATATTTTTGCCGGTAAAGCAGGTCCCGCAAGAGACATCGTAGTCTTAAATGCAGGTGCTGCTATTTACGCTGCCGATTTAACATCAACTCTTGCTGAAGGTGTTCAACTAGCACAAATACAGATAGACAATGGGGCTGCCCAGCAAAAACTCGACGCACTCATCGCTTCCAGTAACGCATAACAACTAAAGAATAAAATCATGACAACGACAAATACACCTGACATTCTAAAAAAAATTATTGAACGCAAGTATGAAGAAATTGCTGAGCGCAAAGCTAAAGTCTCGCAACTTCAATTAATTGAAGTTGCTGAAAAAGCTGATCCACCACGCGGCTTTGTCGCAGCCATTGAAGCTAAAATAAATGCAGGACAAGCTGCGGTTATTGCGGAAATTAAAAAAGCGTCACCTAGCAAGGGCTTATTGCGTGAAAATTTTGTGCCTGCTGACATCGCTAAAAGCTATGAACAACATGGTGCAGCCTGTTTGTCAGTATTAACCGATCATGATTTTTTCCAAGGTCATGAATATTATCTACAAGAAGCCCGTTCTGCCTGTTCTTTACCTGTTATTCGTAAAGACTTTATAGTTGACCCTTATCAAGTATTTGAAGCGCGGGCGATTGCCGCTGATTGTATTTTATTAATTGTTTCAGCGTTGAATGATCAACGATTGCATGAACTAAGTGATTTAGCGATGCAGCTGAATATGGACGTATTAGTAGAAGTCCATAATCTTGCCGAACTTGAGCGCGCATTATTTTTGAACTTACCACTGATCGGTATTAATAATCGTAATTTAAGCACTTTTGAAACATCCCTTGATACCACCTTAGATTTATTAGGTTGCATTCCTGAAAATCAAACGATCATTACAGAAAGCGGAATCCATACTGCGGCTGATGTGGCGTTAATGCGTGAACATCATGTGAATGGTTTTTTAGTGGGTGAAGCCTTCATGCGCGCAGAAGATCCAGGTCTGGAACTCAGTACGCTTTTTAAATGCTCATCAAAATAATGAACATTTGGCAAAAATCGCTCATCTGTTGTTACTGTTACTTTGTATCATCAAATAGAATTAACGTTTTACCATGAGACCACAATATACCGTCATTCTGTAGCTGTTTTAAAACTCGGCCAGCCATTTCACGAGAACAACCCACCATCCGACTTATTTCTTGTCTTGTAATCTTAATTTGCATCCCATTAGGGTGCTTCATAGCGTCAGGCTGCAAAGCCAATTCATTCAATGCTGCCTCTATTCGTCCAGCGACATCCAGAAAGACTAAGTCACTCATTTTTCTCGTCGTAGATAATATTCGTCTAGCCATTTGTTCAGCAAGAAACTGTAGTAAGGTTGGATAACATGTTTTTAACTGCGTCTGAGATAATAATTTTAATTGTTGGTACGAAATCTCTTCCGTTTTACAATCTGTTCTCGCTCGCACTGTTACACTGCACTCCGCAACATCTGAAAACAAGCCAACTTCTCCTAAAAAATCACCCTGATTAAGGTAAGCGAGTATTAATTCTTCACCTTGATCATTTTCCATTGTGATGGAGACTGAACCTTCACGTAAATAATACAAATTATTAGCCGCATCGCCAGGACGAATCAATATAGATTTAGCCGAATAGTATTTGCTGTGACAACAATGAAAAAAATTGGCTAAACCTTCTTCTATCGCTTTGTGCTTCAAATAATTCATAATTTTACCTGTAACCTAAGTCGATCCACGTCGTAATAATAAGCATTATAATAAACTAACACTGCACTCAAGTAAGCTAATATGACAAAATCAATCTTATTTATAAATCATCCGGGTACAAAATAATGAAGGCAAGAGTGAAATGGGTTGAAGATGTAATGTTTTTAGGGGAGTCTGGTACAGGACATACTATCGTCATGGATGGCCCAGAAGATATGGGCGGACATGGGACAGGAATGCGTCCAATGGAGCTATTATTACTTGGTTTAGGCGGGTGTACATCATTTGATATGGTGCAGATTTTAAAAAAAGCGCGGCAAGATATTCGTGATTGCGTGGTCGAAATAGACAGTGAGCGTAGCGAAGATGTGCCTAAAGTATTCACTAAAATTCATATTCACTACAAGGTCACCGGAAAAGATATAAAAGAAGCCCAAGTCAAACGTGCGGTACAACTATCCACTGAAAAATACTGTTCAGCATCACTTATGTTAGGTAAAACAGCTGAACTTACGCATGATTATGAGATCATCAATGTTGCCTAAAACAAGTCAAGATACCTTCATACGTATAGAGCAAAGTTATTTAGCAACATGGTGTCGTTTGCATCCAGAAAGAGCATTAGATGCTGGCATTGATGATTATGCAGATAAACTCAGTGCACATGATGATGACACTATCGGCATTCAAATTGTACTCAATGAAAAATGTCTGGCAGCACTTGATGAGATAAAAATCTATGAGCTCGATGCCGAGCACCAGATAAATTATCAAATATTATATAGCCATGCCAACTTAGCCCATCACGCCTTAATGGAACATGATTGGCGCCATCGTGATCCAACTCGTTTTTTGCCTATAAATGCGTTAGATCAGCTCACCTTGAGACCCGTTAACGATTTTAAACATGCTTTAAAGTCACGACTAATGTTGATACCTCACCACATTAGAGATGCTAAAAAATTGTTAGCCACCGCGCCTGCCCTAATTCCTCCTGTATGGCTAGAGATGGCTTTGGCTGAGGCTCAAGCCGGGGTTGATTATTGCCTACAGATGCATCAACATCCCTTAATTCATAACGCATTGACCGAAGATAATGAAATAGAACAAGCGATCGCTGATGCCAATAAAGCTTTAGAAGATTTAGTACAGAGTTTAAGAGAGCTTAGTTCTCAATGCGAAGGTGATTTTGCATGTGGGCGTGAACACTTTGAACGGTTATTACATCAACAACATTTCTTACCAATTAATACTCAATCCTTACATGCTTTTGGTCAACGCTTGTTCGAGCAAACCCAACAGTTACTAAAAGATGAATTAGCTAGCAGTAAACTATCACTAACTGACATTCAGCAGCAACATCCTTCTGCACAACACTTGCTTGCCAGTTATCAGGATGAAATGACGGCAGCTGAGCTATTTTTACGTGAACACGATTTAATTACTATGCCCAATCAGCAAGTCCTTAATGTGGTTGTTACGCCGCCATTTTTACAACATCAAATTCCTTTTGCCGCCTATTTAGATCCTAGTATTGCTGATGCTTTACAGACGGGTTACTACTATGTCACGCCAACTAAAAATGATGCTGAATTATCAGAACATAATTTTGCTGCGATTAGCCAAACAAGTGTTCATGAAGCATGGCCTGGACATCATTTACAATTTGTTACTGCTAATCAGTCACAAGAAGGTTCTACATTACTACGCAGGCTTAATCCGAGTTCGACCCTTTATGAAGGCTGGGCCCTTTATTGTGAACAAATGATGTTGGAACAAGGCTTTGAACGACATTCAGGTCAACGTATCATCATGCTACGTGACAGACTATGGCGTGCTCTACGCGTCATCATTGATGTCGAAATTCATACCCAGAAATTATCACTTGCAGATGCCGCTCGAAAGATGGTCGACACCCTTGGTTTCAGTCAAGAGCAAGCCATGGCAGAATTGAGTTGGTACAGTCAATCGCCAACTATTCCGATGAGTTATGCTGTTGGATGGGCGCTAATAAATGCTTTACGTGATATTGTTAATCCCACTGATAGTGCCGAATTAAAAGTTTTTCACGATAAATTATTGAGTAGTGGATCCATCGCTTTACCTTTGGTGATTCAACATCATTTTGGAGAAAATACATGGTTAAAATGTTGCCAAAAAGTATTTGGTGAACAATCATGAAACGATCACCAGCGACTAACCACATGCTATCCGTTGCAGATAACGTCTGTCAAACATCGGGTGATGATAACCTCGCTTTACAACCCACTGATATCGAGCTCTATACATGTCGCGCTCAAAAGTTAGGCCATACTGGGTTCATAATCAAAAAAGAATAAAAGATTGATCATTGATTCGCATTTTTAAATCAGCACGCTATGATGTCACTTTAAACATCGCTACCATCATTCTGATGGTACTCAGTGTTTTATTGTCTCCATCCTGATGGCAACCTTGTCCAAATTAAATATCATCCACCTATCTCACAAGACAAACATTATGAACGCATATATATATAAAAGTAGTCGTAAATCTGAGTTATATCTCTATATCACTCAAAAAGATGATTTTTCAAATGTACCGCCATCTTTAGTTGACTCAATGGGTAAAGAGCCAATTTTTGTAATGGAAATAGAACTAACACCTGAACGTAAATTAGCGCGTGAAAATATCAATACCGTCATCCAAAACTTAGCAACAAAAGGTTTTCATTTGCAAATTCCTCCTCCTACAGCGAACATCATTGATTTTAAACAACCCGCTAAATACGTAAGCTAATCTATTAAATGTAATCCGACTTTAAATCTGACATAAAAAAAGCCCTAATCATAACAATTGGGGCTTTTTTATTTATTCAATTATTATCAATTGAAAAAGTGGTATCAATATTTTGTTGAACATATAATTAAAATCAAAATATTTATAGAACCTAAAGACAAAAAGCTTTCATTCACAGATTTCTCTTACTGTCGTGAATATCAGTGATTTTGACAGGCCGCTAAAAAAGTAAGCTAATCTACCAAATGTAATTTGACTTTAAATCCGATATAAAAAAAGCCCCAATCATAATGATTGGGGCTTTTAGTTTAATCATCTACTCCCAATTTACGGAGTAGATTTTACAGTTATCGTTTTATTGGACAACGAAGTCAACACGACGGTTAGCCGAACGACCTTCTGCAGTACTGTTATCAGCTTCTGGTGAAGTTTCGCCCATACCTACAGCATTTAAACTACGTTCTTTCACACCACGAGATACTAAGTAAGCAACCACAGATTGTGCACGTTCTTGTGACAATTTTTGGTTATAAGCTTCAGTACCTACGCTATCAGTGTGACCTTCAACGCGAACTTCAATCACTGAATCTGAATTTTTCAATAATGTAACCGCTTCTTCAAGTACTGTTTCTGCATCAGGAGTTAAAACAGCTTTGTCGAACGCAAAGTTAACGCCAGTCAAAGACAAGATTTTTTCACCTTTTAATGGGCAACCTGCTTCATCAACAACAGTACCTAAAGGTGTTCCTGGACACATGTCTTTATAATCTGCAACGCCATCTTTATCAGTATCTAATGGGCAACCAACGCTATCAACTTCAACGCCTGCTGGTGTGTTAGGACACATATCTTTATCATCAAATACGCCGTCAGAGTCAGAGTCTAACGGTGCAGCTTCCATTGGTTCAGCTTCAACAGGAGCAGCTACAGCTTCTTCTTCACTTGGACATAATAATAATGATAATGCAGCACCTACCACAGCACCGCCTACAGCAGCTTCGCCGTTACCTGCTGCAGCAGCAGCAAGACCACCACCCACTAAACCACCAGCAAGTGAGCATAAAAGGTAGTTCTCATTTGCTTGTTTATTAGGTCCTGCACAACCTGCTAACATAACAGCTGCAAGTGCAACAGCTGTTAATTTAATCGATATCTTCATAATAATTTCCTTTACAATTCAAAAAAACACGAGTCATCACATGATGGGTTTGTTATAGATTATCATTTCGTGAGTAATTGTCACTAATTTTTTTATATTTTTCAACATGTATGGTTATAGTCCTCATTTCAATATGAACTAAAATCATCGTCTGAAGATAGTACCACTATCGTCTTTAGATTGTAATGCCATACTTTCATCCAATATTCCTCCCTTGTCAGTACCCAGTTTGATCATTAACCTTACTTCATTTTCTGAATCCGCATTATTTAATGCTTCTTCATAGGTAATGTCATCTGCCAAATATAACTTATATATCGACTGATCAAATGTCTGCATACCTAACTCACCAGAACGTTTCATCAGCTCTTTGATTTCAGTCACCTTGCCTTTTTCAATCAAGTCAGCGACTAGAGGCGTATTAATCAACACCTCTACTGCAACACACCGACCTCTACCATCTTTTTTAGGAATGAGCCGTTGCGCAATTACCGCTTTTAAATTAAGCGACAAATCCAACAATAACTGTTTATGTCTTTCCTCGGCAAAAAAGTTAATAATGCGATCCATTGCTTGATTGGCATTGTTCGCATGTAATGTGGAAAGACACAAGTGTCCTGTTTCAGCAAAAGTAATACCGTATTCCATCGTATCTTGAGCGCGAATTTCGCCAATCATAATCACATCGGGCGCTTGTCGCAAAGAGTTCTTAAGTGCGATTTCATAGGATTCCGTATCAATACCTACTTCACGTTGGGTAACGACACAACCTGCATGTTTATGATCAAATTCAATAGGATCTTCAATGGTTAAAATATGACCTGTACTGTTTTGATTTCGATAACCAATCATAGCTGCTAGGGTTGAGGATTTACCTGAGCCCGTGCCGCCGACAACTATAATCATCCCGCGTTTGGTCATTGCGAGTTCTTTGATAATTTCAGGAACGTGTAATTGTTCAATGGTAGGAATTTCATCTTTTATTCGACGTAATACCATCGCTACTTTATTGCGTTGATAGAATGCGCTTGCCCGAAAACGTCCTGCTCCCGCTGTGCTAATAGAATAATTACATTCTTTGTCGCGTTCAAAGGTTCTTTTTTGGTCATCATTCATTGTGCTCAAGACTAGTTCACTCGCTTCCTCATCCGTAAGAATATCTTGAGTCAACGTAGCTAATCGCGCGTTTACTTTTAAACTAGCAGGGCGACCTGCGGTAATGAATATATCTGAAGCATCATGTTTAACAGCGGCTTTAAGAATCGTTACGATGTCCATCATATTCTCCTAACGGAATAAATCTTTATTCACTGCCATAGGCAATGCATCTGCTTTCGTTACTTTTTGGCGACGCACAAGATCTTGTAAACACTGATCTAATGTTTGCATTCCCACTGCGCCCCCCGTCTGAATAGCTGAATACATTTGAGGCACTTTATCCTCACGAATTAAGTTTCGAATTGCAGCAGTACCTATCATTATTTCATGTGCTGCAACACGCCCTCCGCCAATTTTTTTCAACAAGGTTTGTGATATTACGGCACGTAATGATTCCGATAACATTGAACGTACCATTGATTTTTCTGCCGCAGGAAACACGTCAATGATCCGATCTATCGTTTTTGCAGCTGATGAAGTATGCAATGTGCCAAAAACCAAATGCCCTGTTTCCGCGGCAGTCAATGCTAACTCGATAGTCTCTAAATCACGTAATTCACCGACTAAAATAATATCGGGATCTTCTCGTAAAGCAGAACGTAGTGCCTCACTAAACCCTAAAGTATCTCGATGGACTTCACGTTGATTAACAAGACATTTTTTACTTTTATGTACAAATTCAATTGGGTCTTCGATAGTTAAAATATGTTCATTTGACTTATCATTCTTATAATCAACCATAGCAGCCAACGTGGTTGACTTACCCGATCCCGTTGGCCCAGTAACCAATACAATTCCGCGAGGGTTATCAGCAATAGTTTTGAAAATATCAGGAGCACCTAATTCTTCTAGCGTCAGCACTTTAGAAGGAATAGTTCGAAATACCGCTGCTATCCCGCGGTTTTGATTAAAAGCATTGACTCGGAAACGCGCTAAACCGGGTATTTCAAATGAAAAATCTGCCTCTAAAAACTCTTCAAAATCTTTACGTTGTTTGTCGTTCATGATGTCGTACACCATGGTACGAACTGCCTTGTCATCTAGTTCTGGCACGTTGATTCGGCGGATATCACCATCTACTCGAATCATCGGCGGTTCACCTGCCGAAATATGTAGATCTGAAGCGTTATTTTTTGCACTAAAGGTCAGTAATTCAGTAATATCCATGTATATTCCTAATCATTTTAAGTTCTAGTCGAACCTCCAGCAGGAAGTCTAGAACGTAAAGGTATCGCGCTCATCACAGGCTTGCAACATGACAGAGTTAAATAAAGATTTACATAGCATTAAAGAGGCCATTAATCTTGCTGAAAATCAAGCAGGAATCAAGGCCAATTCAGTACAATTACTTGCCGTTAGTAAGACACAAACTGCCGAGGTAATTCGACAGGTAGCGGAAGCAGGTCAACTTTATTTTGGTGAAAATTATATCCAAGAAGCGCTCATTAAAATTAACTCGCTTTTGGATCTTAAACTTGAATGGCATTTTATTGGTCCAATTCAATCGAATAAAACCAGAGACATCGCACAAAACTTTGACTGGGTACAAACGGTTGATCGATTAAAAATAGCGCAACGTCTTGATAATCAACGGCCTAGTAATCTTAATAAGTTAAACATTTGTATTCAGATAAATATTGATGATGAATCAACTAAATCAGGCATCGCAGCGAAAGATTTATTAGAGTTAGCCGATCAGATTTCTCTACTTAATAATTTAAAACTACGTGGTTTAATGATTATTCCCACAAATACTAATGATCCATTGCAACAACAACAATCATTTAAACAAGCGCATCTATTGTTTAAACAACTTGCTAAAATTTACCCTTCAGTAGATACGTTATCAATGGGTATGTCAGGAGATATGGCGACAGCAATAGCTGAAGGCAGTACGATGGTACGTATCGGTACCGCTCTTTTTGGAATAAGAAAAACTTAAAGTACAGATGAATCGAACAGGCGACTTACATCCTGCAAGCGATAACAAGTAGACTAATAAAAAATTAAAGAAATATGGGATTGATTATGAAAGACTGCAACATCACATTTATAGGCGGTGGAAATATGGCCCGCAGCCTCATTGGCGGTCTAATTGCTGATGGCTTTAATCCACATCATATTCATGTGGCAGATGCTGAACCTCTCTGTTTACAAGCATTAACCAACAAATATCCGGTTCATACTTACAGTAGTAATATCGAAGCTGCTAAAGCAAGCGATGTATTGATTTTGGCCGTTAAACCCCAACAATTACAGGCTGTGGTTAGACAACTGGCACCGCATTGGCAAGCCGATACATTGTTGATCTCCATCGCAGCTGGGATTCGTATTGCAGATATTGCTCGCTGGTTAGAGCAAGAAGACGCCGCCATTGTTCGCGCCATGCCTAATACGCCATCCTTGGTGCAAGCTGGAGCTACCGCGCTCACTGCCAATGATTTTGTCACTACACAACAACATGAACTTGCTGAATCTATTCTTCGCGCGGTGGGGCTCACATTATGGGTCGATGAAGAAATAAAGATGGATGCCGTGACCGCTTTATCTGGCAGTGGCCCTGCTTATTTCTTTCTAGTTATGGAGGCTATGGAATTTGCAGCAACAGAAATGGGGCTTGATGCTGAATCTGCACGCCTGCTTTGTTTACAGACCGCATTTGGTGCTGCGAAAATGGCTTTAGAAAGTGATGAAACAACAAAAACACTGCGTGAACAAGTCACTTCTCCAGGTGGCACAACAGAACGTGCTTTGAATGAACTAGAAGACGGTGGCATTCGCAGTGTGTTCGAAAATGCATTGGTGGCCGCAGCTTTGCGTTCTCGTGAGTTAGCAAATCAATTAGGAGAAGATGATGCCTAGTGATTATTTCAGTCAGCCCATTCTTTTCCTAATAGACGTTTTATTCGGCATTTATATGGCTATAGTAGCATTGCGTATTGTCATGCAGTGGGCACATTGGGAGTATCACAATCCATTAGTGCAATTAATTATTCGTGCTACTCAAATACCAGTGAAATTCTTAAGACGTTTTATTCCGCCACTAGGCCGCTGGGACAGTGCGACTATCGTTTTACTATTTGCATTAGCCATTTTAAAACTAATATTAATGGCGCTTGTAATACCGGGACTATTCAATCCTCTCATCATTCTACGTTTGGCGCTTGCTGATATTTTTTCGCTATTCATTACGCTGTTTTGTGCCAGTATTATCGTTCAAGTCATTTTAAGTTGGGTCCAGCCTCACAATAGCGATAATCCTATGTCACCGCTACTCAGCCGAATGAATAGCCCATTATTACGGCCGATTCGACAACGTTTGCCAGCAATGAGCGGTTTAGATTTATCACCGCTTATCGCTTTATTAGGTTTACAGCTACTAAGCATGCTTGTTCTACCGTTGTTAAAAGGCGGACTCTGAATAATAAACTTTTCAACGCTAATCACATATAATTAAGTAACACTTTATCAAGGACTAACAGTAGCATGCCGGAAACAGTACCAGCCGATTCAGTCGGATTGGTGAGCCCCACACTCCTACACATTGATTTGCCACTACTCTTAGATTGCGGTCGTACTTTACCAAGTTACGATCTAATTTACGAAACTTACGGCGAGCTCAATAATGCCGCCTCTAATGCGGTGCTCATTTGTCATGCATTATCCGGTGATCATCATGCCGCAGGGTTTCATGATGCTGATGATAAAAAACCAGGTTGGTGGGATTCAGCTATCGGGCCAGGTAAAGCGATTGATACTAATAAGTTTTTTGTGGTGTGTCTGAATAATTTAGGTGGCTGTAAAGGATCAACCGGCCCAACCAGCATTAACCCAGAAACAGGCAAACATTATGGACCTGATTTTCCTATTATTACTGTTGCCGATTGGGTTCGAAGTCAAGCGGTGTTAGCCGATGATCTTCATGTTCAACAATGGGCTGCTGTAGTTGGAGGAAGTTTAGGTGCCATGCAGGCGATGCAATGGGCTATTAGTTTGCCAGAACGGGTAAGAAACGTGCTTATCATTGCTGCCGCACCCAAATTATCTGCTCAAAATATCGCCTTTAATGAAGTGGCCAGAACTGCGATAAAATCTGATCCTAATTTCCATGATGGTTATTATGCCGAATATAATACTTTGCCTCGTCAAGGCTTAGGATTAGCCAGAATGTTAGGACATATTACATATCTTTCTGATGAAGCTATGGGCGAAAAATTTGGTCGCGAATTACGTAACGGCACCATTAATTATGGCTATGATGTTGAGTTTCAGATTGAAAGTTATCTGCAATATCAAAGTAGTAGTTTTGTAGAACGTTTTGATGCCAATACTTATTTATTAATGACAAAAGCCCTCGATTATTTTGATCCGGCTAAAGCATTTAATGACGATCTTGCCGCCACTATGGCCAATATTCAAGCGCGTAGTTTGGTGATTTCCTTCACTAGCGATTGGCGATTTTCCCCAGCGCGTTCGCAAGAAATTGTTGATGCCTTATTGAGTGCTGGCAAAAATGTTACATATGCTGAAATTGAAGCACACCAAGGCCATGATGCTTTTTTAATGCCGATTCCTCGTTATATGGAAATAGTAAAAACCTACATGCAACAAATTGTCACTGGGTTCACATCATGAGTTTACGAATAGATCTACAAATCATTAGTGATTGGATCCCTGATGGCGCCCGTGTTTTAGATTTAGGTTGTGACAATGGTATCTTACTAAAACACCTCCAACAACGCGGTATTACTGGTTACGGCTTAGAAATTGATAATAGTAAATTTGCCGCTTGCATCGCCGCAGGCGTTAATGTCATTCAAGCCGATCTCGACCAAGGTTTGCCACAATTTGCCGACCAAAGTTTTGATTTTGTTATTTTATCGCAGACTTTACAAGCGATTAATCATCCTGATTTTTTACTCGATGAAATTGTCCGCGTCGGCAAACAAGCGATTATTGGCTTTCCTAACTTTGGTCATTGGCAATGTCGATGGCAATTAGCCATTGGTGGACGCATGCCAGTTTCAAAAACATTGCCAAATGCCTGGTTCGATACGCCGAATATTCATTTATGCACAATTCAAGATTTTGAAAAAATCTGTGTCAGCAAGCACATAGACATTCAACATCGTAGTATTGTTAATCATGCACACAAAGATACCTTAGGCACTAAACTATTACCCAATTTGTTTGGCCAAACGGCACTTTATCAACTGAATAAATCATCATGAAACCTTATCAACAACAATTTATCGAATTTGCACTTGAAACAGGTGTACTACGCTTTGGTTCATTTACGCTAAAATCTGGTCGTACTAGCCCCTACTTTTTTAATAGTGGCTTATTTAATACTGGTGCCAGCCTTGCTCGTCTAGGACGTTTTTATGCGCAAGCCATCACCGAATCGACCTTAAAATATGACGTCTTATTTGGCCCTGCCTATAAAGGTATTCCTTTGGCATCGACTACTGTTATTGCCTTAGCTGATCATCATCAACGCGATGTACCTTATGTATTTAACCGTAAAGAAAAGAAAGATCATGGTGAAGGCGGCCAATTAGTCGGTGCTGAACTTCAAGGCAATGTATTAATTATTGATGATGTTATTTCTGCAGGTACGTCAGTGCGTGAATCCGTTGAAATCATCAAAATGGCTAATGCAGTACCTGCGGGCGTTATTATTGCGTTAGATCGCCAAGAACGTGGGCAAGATAGTCGCTCAGCCATTCAAGAAGTGGAAACAGAGCATCAGATCCCAGTGGTGAGTATTATTGGGCTGAAAGATTTACTAACGTTTCTACAAAACAATGCTGAATTTGCTCATTATTTGCCTGCAGTTCAAGCATATCGTCAGCAATATGGTGTCGACGCATAACTTTTACTTTGGCATTACGCATTAGATAAGCTAATTTTTAGTCAGCTAAAAATCGCAGTATGCTTTCACTCTGTGTTTTCAGTAAGACTTCATCCAACGAACTTTGTCAGCCAAATAATCCAGTCCAAATTAGCTTCCCCGAAATGAGTAAAGTCACTACTTCAAACGAACGCTTAATCCAACGATTACCATGTTTAATCGCAAGATGTGATCCCAAATAACCACCGATCAATGAACCCGCTAACAGGGCGGGCAACCAATCCCAACGAATTTCAGCCAAAATACCTAGCGTGATTGCGCCAGCACCATTCCAGAATATGCCCACTAAAATCAACGTATAAGCCACTGCACGCTGATAGTCTAGGCCAAACCACATCACGAGCCAAATAGTCACAAATAGGCCCGTTCCCGAGGTCAGTGAGCCATTCAATATGCCTAATAAGAACAACATTACGCTGCCCTGAATATAACCACGTGTATCGCGATGCTGTGGATTATCTATCTGCCCTAAAGTGGGTTTAAATATTGAATACATACCTAGGCCGCCAGTTAATATCCCTAAAGAAATTATCGCAAGATCTTCAGGTATCAATAAAACAAAGCTGCCACCTAATACTACGCCAGGTACACCCGCACAGATCATCATTAATACAAACTTACGTTCTAATTGACTCGTTGAAAGATAACGTAATATTGCACCCACTCCTAATGCTACACTCGCTACTTTGTGTGTCGCTAAAGCAACAGAAAAACTAAGTCCTAAAAATATTAGCAACGGAAATTGGATTAATCCTGCGCCGCCACCACTAAAAGCCGAGAAGGTATTTGCAATTAATGACACTAAAAACAAAACAAATTGTTCTAGAGGGTTCACCTTTGTTCAAACTCCTTATAGAATAAGTCATATGAGAAAATTAAATTGTTATCCAGCTTCATTATTGGCTTTAGTCTTAATGCTATTAAGCTTGCCATCCTACGCTGGAAACATATACCGCTTCACTGATGAAAATGGCGTTTCAACCTTAAGCAAAACCTTGCCACCTTATGCCGCGCAACAAGGTTATGAAATATTAGATGATAAAACACTGCGTGTCATAGAACGCGTTTTAACACGTACTGAGACAATTGAACAACAACGCACTGAACAAGTGATTGCTCACACTAAACAAGAACAATTAGAACAACAAGAACAGATGAAACGGCTTGAGATAGAGCGAAGAACAGTTGATCAGAACCTATTAGAGGTTTATCCATCGATTGAAGATCTTATTAAAGCACGAGATGAACAACTTGCTGATATCAATAAACAAATTGAAGCCACCCTCGCCCAACAGAAACATAATCAACAAAAGTTGCATAAATTACAGCAGACTGCGGCAGATCAAGAGCTAAGTGGTCAGGCGATCTCGAGTAACTTAAATCAGCTTATTGAATCAACACAAAAAAGCGTTGCCGACAATCAATTACATTTAGAAAGATTACACAACGATAACATTACCAGCAGTAAACAGTATGTGCATGATTTGGTCCGACTTCGTGAACTACAAAGTATTCGTTTAGCAGATCCTAAACAATAATTATCAAAATTAAATTAACGTATCCATCGCGGCTAATAATTGTTGATTTTCTTCCTTAGTACCAATAGTGATACGTAAATATTGATCAATTTTATCTTTATTAAAGTGGCGAACAATCACTCCTTCCTTGCGTAAACCAGCTGATAATTTAGCCGCATCGTTTTGTGGATGGGTGACAAACACAAAGTTAGCGCTTGAGGGCAATACCGTAAAGCCAAGCGCTTCTAATTCGCTAGTCACCCATTTACGACTGTTGATGACTTTCTGACAAGTCTGCTCAAAATAAGCATGATCCTCATATGCTGCAACGCCTGCAGTAATGGCTAGACTATCTAAAGGGTAAGAATTAAAGCTATCTTTAATGCGAACCAAACCTGCAATTAAGTCAGTATGGCCTACAGCAAATCCAATTCGTAATCCGGCTAATGAACGTGATTTAGACAAGGTTTGTGTGACTAATAAATTTGGATATTTATCTACTAAGACGATCGCAGTTTCACCACCAAAATCTATATAAGCTTCATCAATGACAACAACTGACTCGGTATTTTTTTGTAATAGCTTTTCAATTTCTGCCAAATCTAATAAGCGACTAGTAGGTGCGTTAGGATTCGGGAAAATGATGCCGCCATTATCACGAAAATAATCATCTACTTTAATTTCGAAGTCGTCCGTCAAAGGGATCGTTTGATAATTTATTTGATAAAGCTGGCAATAAACTGGATAAAAACTATAGGTAATATCGGGAAATAATAATGGTAAGTCGTGCTGAAAAAAGGCATGAAAAACATGCGCTAAAACTTCATCAGAACCATTACCGACAAATACTTGATTCGGTGAAAGTAGATGGTAATCTGCAATCGCTTGTTTTAAATCTGTTGCGTTAGGATCGGGATATAAACGCAGCGTATTACTAGTCGAAAGTCGAATAGCATCCAATACTTTCGGTGAAGGTCCATAAGGATTCTCATTAGTATTAAGTTTAGTCAAATTCGCCATTTTGGGCTGTTCACCGGGCACGTAAGGCTCAAGCTCATGGACCACTGGACTCCAGAAACGACTCATTATGTTAATCCTTTAGACGATATTCTGCTGATCGTGCGTGCGCTGTCAGACTTTCACCCCGAGCTAAAACTGATGCAATCTGACCTAAGGTGTGAGCACCTTGTTCTGATACTTGAATCAAACTTGAGCGTTTTTGAAAATCATACACACCAAGTGGTGAACTGAACCTCGCGGTGCGTGATGTCGGTAATACGTGATTAGGACCGGCACAATAATCACCTAACGCTTCTGCGGTATAACGACCCATAAATATAGCGCCAGCATGACGAATTTTTTTCGACATTGTCATCGGATCTTCAACAGATAACTCTAAATGTTCAGGCGCAATGAAGTTGGCGACTTCAATAGCTTGATCCATATCTTTAACCTGAATTAAAGCACCACGACCCGCGAGTGAAGCTTTAATAATTGTTTGTCGTTCCATCGTTGGCAATAAACGAGAAATTGATTCTCTTACTTTTTGTAGAAAATCCGCATCAGGTGAAATCAAAATTGATTGGGCGTCTTCATCATGTTCAGCTTGCGAAAACAAATCCATTGCAATCCAATCTGGATCTGTTTGACCGTCACAAATCACTAAGATTTCAGAAGGGCCAGCAATCATATCAATACCTACCGTACCAAAAACCATACCTTTAGCAGTTGCTACATAAATATTGCCAGGGCCGACAATTTTATCGACTTTTGGAACAGTTTCAGTGCCATATGCTAGTGCCGCAACTGCTTGTGCACCACCTATGGCAAAAATACGATCTACGCCTGCAATTGCAGCCGCCGCTAATACAAGATCATTCACTTCACCGTCAGGCGTTGGCACTACCATGATTAATTCGTCAACACCCGCTACTTTCGCAGGAATTGCATTCATTAATACCGATGATGGATAAGCGGCTTTACCACCGGGCACATATAATCCTGCACGTTGGATAGCTGTCACTTGCTGACCGAGTATAGTGCCATCAGGTTCTGTGTAAGTCCAAGAACCTTGCATTTGGTGCTCGTGATAAGTACGCACCCGATCCGCCGCAGCTTGTAGTGCTTGTCGCTGATTTTCAGGTATCGACTCAAGAGCAGCATGAGCGCGAGATAGAGGAATTTCTAATTCAGCCATCGTTTGCACTGTGAGTCGATCAAAACGACGGCTATATTCTAAAACAGCTGCATCACCTTTAGTTTTTACATCGGATAAAATAGTTTTAACCGTATCTCCAATTGCAGCATCCGAAACAGCTTCCCATGCAAGAACCGTTTCTAGCTGTGTCCAAAAGTCAATATCGTCAAAGTTAAGCTGTTTAATTTCAATCATTATTTTGCTCTCTTACTGCCTTACGAATATCATCTATAAACTGTTGAATTCGTGCATGTTTCATTTTCATAGATGCTTTATTAACCACCAACCGTGAGCTAATGTGGGCGATTAGCTCCATCGGTACTAGGCCATTGGCTCGTAACGTATCACCCGTATCAACCACATCCACAATGCGATCGGCCATACCTACGAGAGGCGCCAGTTCCATTGAACCATAAAGCTTAATAATATCGACCTGCTGGCCTTGATTTGCATAGAATCTTCGAGTGCTTTCAACAAATTTAGTCGCGACTTTTAAGCGACCACTTTTAGCAGGTTCGTTGAGTCTACCGGCCGTCATTAATCTACAACGAGCAATCTTAAGATCGACAGGTTCATATAATTCAGAATTGGGATGTTCAAGTAATACATCTTTACCTGCTACACCAATATCTGCACCACCATATTCCACATACGTCGGCACATCTGATGCACGAACAATTATGATACGTACATCTGGCTGAGTGGTCTCTAAAATCAACTTGCGGCTAGTTTCGGGATCATCGATAGGCTCAATGCCTGCAGCTTTCAGCAGTGGCAAAGTATCTTTGAAAATGCGTCCTTTAGATAAGGCTAAAGTCAGAGTATTTGACATTTTAATCTCTTCTAGAACTTGGTATGCGACGAATATTCGCCCCTAATTGCTGTAATTTTTCTTCTATACATTCATAACCACGATCAATGTGGTAAATATGTTCTACCAGCGTTGCACCATCGGCAACGAGTGCAGCCAAAACTAACCCGGCAGAAGCACGTAAATCTGTTGCCCTTACTGGTGCGGCAGTTAAGTTTTCTTGGCCTGTGCACAAAACAGTATTGCCTTCAATCTGCAATTTCGCACCCATTCGTTGCAGTTCTTGCACATGCATAAATCTATTTTCAAAAACTGTTTCGACAATGGTGCCCTGGCCTTCAGCGACACTATTTAAAGCGGTAAACTGTGCCTGCATATCTGTTGGAAATGCTGGATAAGGCGCTGTACGAATACTCACCGCTTTAGGACGTTTGCCATGCATGTCTAGCGAAATCCAATTATCACCCACAGCAATATCAGCACCCGCTTCTTCAAGCTTTAATAATACTGCTTCTAAGTCTTTAGCATTAGTATCTTTTAGTTTTATTTTGCCGCGCGTCATCGCAGCAGCCACTAAATATGTTCCCGTTTCAATACGATCTGGCAATATATTATATGGGGCCCCATGCAAGGCTTTAACACCTTCAATCACTAATGTTGCCGTACCAATTCCACTTATCTTTGCACCCATATTATTGAGGTAATGTGCTAAATCGACTACTTCTGGTTCACGTGCAGCATTTTCTAGTGTAGTTGTACCTTCAGCCAGTGTGGCTGCCATCAGTAAATTCTCTGTACCTGTTACGGTGACTTGATCTAAGAAAATATGTGCGCCTTTAAGCCTGCCATTTGAAGTAGCACGAATATAACCATTTTCAACTTTTATTTGTGCACCCATTTGTTCAAGACCCCGCAGATGCAAATCAACAGGACGTGAACCGATGGCACAACCACCAGGAAGTGACACGTCAGCCTTACCAAACTTAGCTAATAATGGGCCTAGTACTAAAATTGAGGCACGCATCGTTTTTACTAAGTCATAAGGCGCTTCAGTCTCAGTCAATGTAGACGGATCAATCACAACACCGGAACGCTCATCTACAGTTATGGACACGCCCATACGGCCTAATAATTCGAGCGTAGTCGTAATATCGTGTAAATGTGGAACATTGCCAATTCTTACCGGCGAATCAACCAACAAAGCGCCCATAAGAATTGGTAGAGCGGCATTTTTAGCACCAGAGATACGTATTTCGCCGTTTAAAGCGAATCCGCCGTTGATAAGTAATTTATCCATGCAGTCTCTATTTTAGTCGCGCAATCGAACTAACGAGGCGCTGAAGTCTTTAAAGATAGTGCATGTAACGCACTTTCGAAGCTATCACCTAATGTGACATAAACCATTTTATGTTGGGCTAGTAGAGATTTTCCTGAAAAAGAAGGGCTAATGACTTTTGCTTCGAAATGCTGACCGTCATCGCCTAAGACTTCTACTGTTGCATCTGGCAACCCTGCTTCTATCAATTTCTGAATATCTATTGCTTGCATATATTATTTCAACTTATTGTAGTGGTAGTAATTCATCTAAACCGCTGGCGTGTGCCATGGCTAACATTTGAGCTGGGATATTATGAAAAACAATGTTTTTATTTTGCTGCTTAGCCGAGCGCATCCAATCAATCAGCAGTGCTAGCCCAGCACTATCACTACAACTTACTTTTGATAAATCAATATCTAATATGGGGATAGTAGCAAATACTGTTCGCGCAGAGTTTAACAAGTCATTCACTGTTACAAACGTCAAATCGCCACAAACATTAATGTAACCAGTTTCAGGATCAAGTTTTAAGTCACCTGATTGACTCATACTTTAACTTTTTCATTCTTACTGGCAAGACGCTCAATTAACTTATCGATGCCATCGTTACGAATTTCGGTAGCAAAAGTAGAACGGTAGTTTGTTACCAAACTGATCCCATCTATTTTGACATCATAAACTTTCCAGTTAGCGTTTTGGTTTTCATATAACGACAATGACATTGGTATAGCTGGACCTCTAGACTGCAATATTTCCATATCGACCTGAGCTCTTTTAGTTTTTATGTCGTCACGAAATGGTAAAAAACGAATTTCTTCATTGGTATATTCCAACATTGCCGTTGAATAAGTTCTGATTAATAACAATCTAAATTCTTCTGTAAATCTTGATTGTTGTGCTTCAGAAAGCCCGCGCCAATTTTTTCCCAAAGCCAACTTAGCCATTTTACTAAAATCAAAATGTGGCGTTAAAAGGTCCGATACTAAGCCATAGATGAGAGATGGATTAGTTTCTAACTGAGCTTTATTATCTTTTAAAGATTTCATCATTTTATCTGATGATGCCTTCACCAAAGCTTGAGGTGCAGGCATTTCTTCTGCTACGGCAATCGATGATATTCCAATTATTGAAAATAACATTAATAACGCAGCTATCGCCTTACTAAAAAAATGTTTATTTTTACGCATTATTTATTCACCTTCCGCTTTACTAAATAAAAATTGACCAATGACTTGCTCAAGTACTAACGCTGGTTGCGTCAGATGTAAGACATCACCATCTTTTAAAAATTCCTCTTCTGCACCCGCTTCCAAAGCAATATATTGTTCACCTAACAAACCCGCTGTGAAAATACTTGCCGCAGTATCTGTGGGCAAAGTATTGAACTTAGAATATAAATCTAAGGTTACTTTCGCATTATAAGTATCACTGTCTAGGGTAATATCAGACACTCGTCCAACACGCACGCCTGCCATCGTTACTGGAGACCGTACTTTCAATCCACCAATATTGCCAAATTCAGCGACTACTTGATAACCAGCATCATCATTAAAATTAGTAAAATTGCTGACTTTCATCGCCAAGACAAATATAGCGACAATACCTGCGGCCACAAACATTCCGACTGTAATCTCGGTATTCCTTTTTTGCATCACTTATATTCCTCCAAACATTAGTGCCGTAAGCACAAAGTCTAACCCTAAAATTGCGAAGGCAGAATGCACTACCGTTCGCGTTGTTGCTCGCCCAACGCCTTCAGACGTTGGTGCCGCATCATAACCTTCAAATAGTGCGATCCACGTTACAACAACACCGAAGACTACGCTTTTTATAATGCCGTTAACTACATCATCATACCAATCTGTTTTGACCTGCATTTGCGACCAAAAAGAGCCATCATCGACACCTAACAGACCATAACCTACTAAAAATCCGCCAAATATTCCTACCGCGCTAAAAATCGCGGCAAGTAGAGGCATTGAAATAATGCCAGCGATAAAACGTGGGGCAATAATACGACGAATGGGATCAACCGCCATCATTTCCATACCTGATAATTGTTCAGTGCTCTTCATTAAGCCTATTTCAGCGGTAAGTGCCGAGCCTGCACGACCGGCAAATAACAAAGCACATACAACGGGCCCTAACTCACGTACTAAAGATAACGCGACTAAAACCCCTAACGACTCTTCAGCCCCAAAATCAACTAAGGTATTGTATCCTTGCAAACCGAGTACCATGCCAACAAATAAGCCTGATACCAGAATAATCATCACGGACATGACGCCCACTGAATGTAATTGTTGGATAACAAGTGAAAACCGAAGTAATACTTCAGGAATGCCCTTCACCATGTACCATAAAAACATATGTCCCCGGCCCAAACGTTGAAGCGTGTTAAGGCCCCATCGACCTAAAACCCGGATAAAATCAATCATACCGACACCTCAGAATTTAATAAATCGTCAGCAAAATCTACGCCGGGAAAATGAAACGGTACAGGGCCGTCAGGCAAACCTTTCATAAATTGTTGAACGAACTCAGATGACGAGTTTTTTAGTTGTTCAGGCGAGCCTGACTCAACCACTTTTCCAGCTGATAGCAGACATATAATATCGGCTATTAACGTCGTTTCTTTTACATCATGGGATACGACAATACTGGTCAAACCCATCGCCTCATTCAAACGATGTATTAAGTTCACAATTGTGCCCATCGAAATAGGATCTTGACCGGTAAATGGTTCATCGTACATAACCATCATCGGATCAAGCGTCACCGCACGCGCCAATGCAACTCGTCTCGCCATACCGCCTGATAATTCCGCAGGCATTAAATCACGCGCATTGCGCAAACCCACAGCTTGTAACTTCATCAATACCAAGTCTCGAATCATGCTTTCTGGTAAATTAGTATGTTCTCGTAGTGGAAACGCAACATTGTCGAAAACAGAAATATCTGTCAATAACGCGCCGCTTTGAAATAACATACCCATTCGCTTACGCAAATCATAAAGGCCTGCGTGTGAAAGCTTATGAACGTCTTGACCATCTACTTCTATGGTGCCGCTATCCGGACGCAGTTGACCACCAATTAAGCGCAGTAATGTTGTCTTACCGGTACCACTTGGCCCCATAATTGCGGTAATTTTTCCGCGCTGAATATCGATATTCACCCCGTCAAAAATAGCTCTATCACCACGATAGAAGTGCAAATCCCTGATTTTTATCAGTGGCACTAGTGTCTCCAAGCGAATATTAAATAATAAAGGGTGTTAATTTTCAAGAATCTGGGCTGGTAAGTCAAATCTGCTTGTGGAAAAACTAAGTCTGTTCGGCTAGAGTGTCACCACCAGATTCTGGTCTTGGGAACTTTTAATACAGACTAACGTTCCTAACGTGGGTAAGTTCACAACTAGATTATTACATCAATACGGAGAGAAATAATGAAGAAACTTTTACATGTTATTGCAGCAGTGATGATTGCTGTCCCTATGTTAGCTTCAGCTCATGGCCCTACGCGCCAAATGGTCGAAGAAAAAATCTTCATTAAAGCCCCACCAGATAAAGTATGGGCAATGGTCAAAGATTTCGGTGCTATCGATAAGTGGCATCCTGCTATTGCCAGCACTGAATTAAAAGATGAAAAAACTCGCGTCTTAACCTTGGCTTCTGAGGGAAGTCCAACGATTACAGAAGAATTAGAGTCGACTAATGATGAGAAAATGACCTTTGTGTACAAGATTCTTGACATGAGCGTTGTAAAAACCATCACGTTTAATAGTGTTGAAACGCCTTACTACACGCTACCGGTCTCTAACTACAAATCATGGTTCAGTGTTAAAGCAGTTGATGGGGGCAGTGAAGTTAAATGGAAAGGTAAATTCTACCGTTCATTTATGCTTAATCCACCGGTTCCTGAAGGCCAAAGTGATCACGATGCTATCGATACTATGTCGGCGGTCTACACATCAGGTCTAGAAAACCTTAAAACAATCATGGAAAAATAAGTGCCAAAGCTAATTCGCTTAACATTTATAAAGGCGGCCTTTAAAAGGGTCGCCTTTTTTCTTGTTGGCGTGAGCATGCTCAGTGCTTGCTCTACAACGCCACCTTCTTACGCATTCATGACCAATCAGCTCAGCGATAGCGTGAGTGTGATTGATACTGCGACTCAAAAAATTGTTAAAACCATTGACATCGGCGAAGGCAAACGTCCAGCCGGAATTGCGACGAGTCAATCGGGACATAAAGCTTTTGTTTCCAATCCAGATGGAATGGATATTGCGATAATTGATACCGACAAATTAGAAGTCACCAGCTATATCCCAGTTGGTGCAGGCCCCGTTGGAATAGTTAGCAATAAAGATGGCACGCGGGTTTATATTGCAGATTGGTATAAAAATATTATCAGCGTATTGAATACAGATACATCCAAAATTATCGCAACAATTCCAGTCGGGAAGTCGCCTGCAGGTTTAATCGTGGATGATAAACAACACCGACTTTATGTCTCTAACCGTGATGACAACACCGTGATGATAATCGACACTCAGCATTACGGCATCTTAAACACCATCGATGTTGGCACTGCACCGTTTGGATTAGCTCTATCACCCAATGGTCAGCTTTTATACAGTGTGAATGTACAAAGTAACAATGTCAGTGTTTTAGACACTCAACAAGCCAAAGTAGTTGATACTATTGCCGTTGGCAAATGGCCTTATTGCGCTGTGGTTAGTCCAGATGGTCATACTCTCTATGTCACCAATCAAGATGATAGTAGTGTTTCAGTTATTGATACCCGCAGTAGTAGCGTGACCGATACAATCGAGGTTGGCGAGTCACCGGATGGTATTGATATCACTGAAGATGGCCAATTTGTCTACGTGGTCAACTGGGGTGAAGCCACTCTTTCGGTCATTGATAGCTCCACTAATAAAGTCGTTTCAACAATCAAAACAGGCAAAGGACCACGAGGTTTTGGCCAATTTATAACTAAAAGACAGTAGTGATCTTGAAGCTTGAATCGACCTTCTCAGTCAGTACAGATTCAAGTGATCAAATCGCTGCGGCGAAAGGATTGGCTGATAGATTAAGCCTACCTTTCGCCTTACTAGATACTCAACATATTCAACTCGTATTAACGCCTCATCATCTAGAAATTCGTGCACCAGATCTGGGCAATCCTATTCTCATCGATTTTGAAGAAGGCAAAAATGCCCACCGTAGGCAATTTGGTGGCGGTCGAGGTCAATCACTTGCTAAGGCGATTGGCTTAAAAAAAGCTGCAAATCCAACAGTTATTGATGCAACAGCTGGTTTTGGACGAGATGCCTTTGTATTGGCCAATCTAGGCTGTAAAGTGATCTTAGTTGAGCGAAATCCACTCATTGCCGCATTACTTTATGATGCGCTGCAGCGTGCAAAAGATAACTCAGAACTTGTTGACGTGATTACTCGCATGTCATTAATAAATCATGATGCAACGGCCTATCTGTATACGATGGAACAAGCGCTTTATCCAGATGTAATTTATATGGATCCCATGTATCCCAGCCGAGATAAATCTGCGCTCGTCAAAAAAGACATGCGTTTATTACATCAACTTGCGGGTCCAGATATCGATAGTGAGCAACTACTCACTATCGCCCGAACGATCGCACTCAAAAGAGTTGTTGTAAAACGCCCTAAACCAGCTCCATTTATAGGCAATCAAAAACCCACTACCAGTATTGAGAGTAAAAACACCCGATATGATGTTTATATAAACTTATCGACCTGATGTTTAATGATTTATTACTGAGATCTTAAACGTGTAGTTTCTTATATAATGAAATAGTTAATAATTCTTTAATTTATACTTCGTCGAATTATTGAGAATTATTTTCCTTAAATGTAGTTATTACGGGTGTTTTTATTTCAAATATAAACAGGTCTGTTTTCAGTCATAAAACCGAGGAATTAACATGTCAGATAAGCATTTTCATAAAGAATTTACCGAGGATAGTTTTTGGGATAAATCTAAAAATGTGGCAAAGGTTGCAGGAAAAGTCGTTTTAGAACCAGCATTAAAGCTTTATTATTCTGCTAAAGATCCTGACACACCAATGTGGGCAAAAACCACCGTTTATGGTGCTTTAGGCTACTTTATATCACCAATAGATGCGCTTCCCGACTTTACACCTATTCTTGGTTATACCGATGATTTAGGTGTTTTGATAGCTGCTGCTGTCGCGGTAGCGACCTACATAAAAAAAGAACATCGTGAAAAAGCCAAGGAAACCTTAAAACAATGGTTTGGCTAATGTAATTTGCTAACTTTTACAGGTAGCTTGGTCGATGATATTAATCTAATGTAATTTAACTGAAAATTATTAATGTCGATAATTTGACTATGACTATTTAACAGTAAAGGAAAAATAACATGAATATATTTGAAGCTTTAAGAAAAGATCACCAAATTCAACGAATGTTAGCAGATGAACTCATTGAAACGCATGGTGAGAGCGACACCCGAGATGAGTTATTTAAAGAACTCAAAACAAAATTAAAAGCACATGCAGCAGCGGAAGAGCGACATTTTTATGTCCCACTAATGGGAGATGATTTAACGCAAGAAAAATCTAGACATAGTGTTGCAGAACATCACGAAATGGATGAAATGATGACCAAGCTTGAAGATCTCGACTACAGCTCTCCTGGTTGGCTTATTGAAGCAAAAAAACTACAACATAAAGTACATCATCATTTGGATGAAGAAGAGCACGAAGTGTTTCAAATGGCAGGAAAAGTGCTCAGCGATAAGCAAAAACAACAACTGGCAGCTGACTATCAGCTTGAAATGAAACAACAAATGCAAAAAAACTGGTAAGTAAAAAACGCGAAGATGACTGATTTCCATTTAACGTATTATGATTCTTTATATTAATCATTATAAATTAACCACAAGATTTTTATTATGAAATCAGTATCAAGCTCAGCGTTTGTTTACTTTATTTTTGTTTTTTTTACACTGGTTGGACTGACGCAAGCTATCTTGCCCGTTTACGCAGACGATATAACTGACTTATTAGGCACTACGCCATCAAAAACTGATGCGTCTTCAAGCATAAAAGTTATTTCTACTGACAACACAGATGATACTGATAAAAAAATAAGTAATCGCTTAGACGAAATCTTTACTGAAATAAATGACTTAAATACGGTTAAAGCTGCCGTTAATAAGGGCGTTGTATCCGTTAGTGGCGAAGTTACTTCCGCAATAATGCAACAAAAGGCTGAAAGCCTAGCTAACCAAGTTGAAGGTGTTGTTGAAGTTGAAAATAACATTGTTGTCAGCCGCAGTATTGAGAAACGACTGGAAACAACTTGGAATAAACTACTTAATATCACTAAGCGGATTGTTTCAGATCTACCACTATTTCTTACTGCTTTAATTGTTTTCTCGCTGTTTTGGTTACTCGGTAGATGGGTATCGAGACGAAAAATATTTTTTCTTAAACTTTCAAAAAATGAATTTATCGCAGATTTAATCGGTCAAATTGCTCATATTATTTTTATCATTATTGGTCTAGTGATAGCGCTATCACTGTTAGATGCAACTGCATTATTAGGGACTATAATGGGCGCAGCTGGTATCTTCGGTTTGGCGATAGGTTTTGCAGTGAAAGATACCGTAGAAAATTACATTGCCAGTGTTTTATTAAGCATACGTAACCCTTTTCAAATTAATGACTATGTTGACATTGATGGCAACGAAGGAAATGTAGCGAGATTAACCTCGCGCGCAACCATATTGATTACATCCGACGGCAATCACTTAAGAATTCCAAATGCACAGGTTTATAAAGCGATAATTACTAACTACACTCGAAATAGCGAAAGACGTTTTAGTTTTGATCTGGGTGTTGATTCTGCTCAAAATTTGGATGAAGCCCAGCATTTGGCTCTAGAAACATTAAAGAATACTGAGGGTGTTTTAGAAACCCCAAAACCAATGGCTTTAGTAGAAAACTTAGGAGATTTCAACGTAATCATTCGGGTATTCGGCTGGGTTGACCAAAAGTATCATGACTTCGGTAAAGTACGCAGTGAAACTATTAAAAAAGTAAAAGTGGCATTTGATCAAGCCAATATTATTATGCCAGAGCCTATCTATCAAGTTAGAGTCTCAGATGCGACGAGTCTTCAATCGCTTGTTCCAATAAACACTAACATCGACGCAGCTAAAAAAGAGACCGCCAATAAATTAAAACCAACAAAAATCAGTGCCGATGTAAGCGACATTAAGCCAGATAAGACAGCGAAAGAGCACGTTGAAGAAGAACGCGCCGAGAGTAATCAAGAAAACTTATTAAATTCAAATACTCCTTCTGAGTAAAGTTTTTGAAAGGTATAAATGAGTAATGGAACCATATAAAATTTTGTTAAATCAATTGCGAGAAATGACAATAAGTGGCATCGAATTGCTGCCGCTGTTTTTACTTTCGATGGTTATTATCATTATCACTTTTTTCTTGGCAAAATTAAGCTCAAGTATCGCTGGCCGTTTTTTTTAGAAAAACAAAAATGCGTAGAAGTCTTATCAATCTATTGGTATTGCTTTCATCTATTGGAGTTTGGGTGCTGGGTCTGATGATCGCTGCCATTATCTTATTCCCAAATCTAACGCCCACTAAAATGCTCGCGGGATTAGGTATTGGTTCTGTCGCAATAGGTTTTGCTTTTAAGGATATTTTCGAAAATTTCCTTTCTGGTGTCTTAATTCTTTTAAGACCACAAATGCGAATCGGCGACTTTATAGAATGTGAAGGTTTAGAAGGTAAAGTAGAAAATATTTTGGTACGTGAAACCCATATTCGTCAAACTGATGGTCAATTGGTGGTGATGCCCAATAGTATGCTATTTAAAAATCCGCTGACTATTCTAACTGACATAGCTGAACGCAGAATGACGGTTATTTGCGGTGTTGCATACAAAGAAGATATTGATCAAGCACGAGAAGTCATTAGAGCTGCAGTGCTTCAATGTAAAAGTGTTATTTCAGATGATAGAAACGTTGAAATATTTGCCCAAGAGTTTGCCGATTCTTCAATCAATTTTGAAGTCACTTGGTGGACCGGTTCGACACCATTGGAGGTTCGTATATCTCGTGATGAAGTTATCTCTGCAGTGAAGCGAGCACTTGAAGATGCTGGCATTGAAATTCCGTTTCCGTATCGAACACTTACGTTTGATCAGTCCTTAAAAGTAGATTTACCATCGCCAAAATAGTTGGCGTTTGAATACGATGTTAGTAACTCATTAAAAATAGTAGATAAGACAAGAATTAAATAATGCGTAAAACAGATAAGAAATTAGATAATCAACTACAACGTGTATTAACCACAGTCTGCGAAACGGCACTGAAAAAAAGTAATGGCTTTCTTTGGCTCACTCATTTAATTGATTATTCTAGTTTTCCTCAAAGCTTAAAAGTAATTTGTGTTTTCGATAGCAATGAAAATCTTGCTGACTTTATCTCCAAAAGTTGTAGAAAAGATCTTGAATTACTGATTCAAACACAGCTATCTGAAATTGATATCAATCTACCAAAGATAGCAGATCATATTTCATACGACTCCGAAGAAAACTGCACTGATCAACATAATGGGAAATGGGCGAATAGATTGAGTTAAAATGCTCACTTTATAAAAATTTACACGAACTAAAGCTGAATACACATTGATAAACTGACTCCGCACGTTCTGGGTGTTAGGCCCAGATGAGGTAGGTATGTCCAGTAATAAAAAAGGCTTAAAAGTAGTCGCTGTTTTGGAGGCATTAAAGGGTTTAATCGCTCTATTCGTTGCATTGAGTATTCATGAATTAGCGGGTAAGAACATTCAGAAAATGCTGGAATCCTTACTTGGTTATTTTCATCTAAGTCCTACTAGTAATTTGCCGGCTATCATTCTCCATAATGCGAGTTTTATCAATAATTCAAACTTAACGTTAATCACCATCGCCGTCATCGTCTATACAATTATCAGGCTGGTCGAAGCATATGGTCTGTGGAATGAGCTCGTCTGGACTGAATGGTTTGCGTTAATTAGTGGCGGCATTTATCTGCCCTTTGAAATCTATGAAGTCATCGTACATACCGGCGTTCTAAGCATTCTAGTACTGTCAATTAACATTGCCGTAGTATGGTATATGTATTCACTACTGAGAGGTAAGCCTAGCTCGATATAATAATCGGCTTTTCGAAAAAAAGTTTACATCTTGGAATCAATTACTAACAACTCTAAATCACCCAAAGAAACCAAGCCCCAATGACAAAAGACAGACTCGATATCAATGAAATAATTTGGCAAGTAGTTGCAGCGATACCCAAAGGACGGGTTGCAACTTATGGTCAAATTGCTAAATTAGCGGGTTATCCAAATCATGCTCGTTATGTGGGAACGACGTTAAAAAAGTTACCAGCAGACTCTACACTGCCATGGTATCGTGTGGTAAATGCCAAAGGTGAACTTTCATTTCCTCAAGGCAGTGTGCAATACCAAAAACAAAAGTTATTTCTTGAAGCCGAGGGAATAACCTTTAATACCTGCAAACTCTCGCTGAATACTTATGGTATTTATCGCTAGACTTCAGCATCATAAGTATCACCAACTAACAAAGTCACAAAAATATGGACAGTACTTTAAAAAAACTATCTGAGATGATCGCACAAGCTAATGATATGTTTGATGCTCGCCACAAAAATATCGGTACTATTTTAGGTATTTTGGATCAAGCTCTACGTAAACAAGGTATCAACGCCGATGCGGTCACTATAGATTGTATTGTCTTAAATAAAAAAATCGTCTTCCTGATGCACGATGATAAACCGGAAACTGTCGATATTGCACTGGGTAATAAAGATGGCGATATTCATTCCTCCACTACATATGATTTAAATACGTTATCGGTAGCAATGGTTGTCGATATAATGAAAGATAATTTTCTTCAATAAAATGCTAAATCTCTATTAAGCCTGCAGGTGAATAGCTTGCTTAAGTTACAGTAGCACTATTTTTGTACTAAAAAGCTTCATCTTTTTCACCTATTTTGAACGTTCCAGAAGCTCTGGGCTTAGGAATCGCAATAAAAATTATCAGACTTATTCTTTTGATCATTGATGTGTACTTATCATCATGAAGATTATCAATTATCTAATCTCGTCGACTCAGAAATAACACAAGCAGTCACAGGCTCAAGTACGATAAAGTTAATGACTTTTATATTAATGACACCGCTCGTTTTATTGTGCGGCATTATCTTTTTAAAAATTAAAACGGGAGACATGATGAATATTACTAGCTTGATAATATTTTTAGCTATTGGCGGACTGGCAGGTTGGCTTGCCGGTAAAATAATGAACCATAAAAATCTTGGCATCTTAGGCAGTATTATTGTGGGAGTGCTGGGTGCCGTAATAGGCGGTTTTGCATTCAACCTGCTCGGCCTCAATGCCAATGCAGGCGGCATTCTAGGTGCGATAGTCACCGCTTTTATCGGTGCGATTATGTTGTTATATGCTATTAAGATTATTAAAAAGGCCTAATTCTATAGTTGCTGCGCATCAAGCTTAATCAACTCACTAACTCAACGGCAGGAAAAGCGCTTATTGAGATAGTTAGCTATTGTTTTATCCTTAACATTTATTGATAAACGTCCAAAAATAGTGTCCATTGCTAATTGTAAAGCCTCTACGAACATTGAATCTAAAATCTACCTATGACAGCTACAGCAAAGCAATAGGATCATCTGGCCTCGAACATTATTTATATCTTGCTTACTGAATACTAAACCATTCACTATATGCACCAAATTAATGTCGATTTAAGTTAGCATCTTGCTCTGTCAATATCAATTCTAGCTTTCAATAAAGGTTTTTCACGATGCGGTTGGTGTCATTTGATTATTTTAGAGGTGTGGCGATTATATTCATCGTTGCTGGCCATTCTTTCGGCGCATGGACAGTCGATACCTTTAGCGAAAAAGTGATCGCAAATATCGTTTATAGCGGCACCGCTTTGTTTGTATTTATTTCAGGCTTTTTCTTTCATCACATTTTCTACAAAGATTTTGAAATGAAAGACTTTATGTCTAAAAAGGCTAAGAATGTATTGGTGCCTTACCTGATTCTATCGACATTAGGCTTTATCTATTTCGCCCTATCAGATGAACCGTTTCCCTTTCTAGATCGAATGATGACAACCGATGGTTCATCATGGATGGACTACGCACACTTATATGTAAGCTATCTGTGGACGGGACGAATTATGTACGCCTATTGGTACATTCCCTTCATAATGATCATATTTTTAATATCACCATTATTTATCGCATACATCAGATTATCCTTAGCGCCGAGAATCATCATCATGCTGATTTTATTATTGTTATCAGCATTTTTTGTACATCGGCCAATATTAAGTATGTCGCCAATTCATTCGGTTATTTATTACATTCCGATCTATTTAATAGGCATTAACTGTTCAATAAATCGTGAGCAATTTGAATCATTTATTAAAGGCAAGACGCTCATTTTTGGTTTCATCGTTATCGTGTTAGCTATATTGCAATCACTATATTTTGACTCCAGAGGCGCGCCCTCTAAGGCTGATATATTTTCTTATGGTGGAATAGATATCAATATCTTCCAAAAAATAGCATTGTGTTTCTTTTTTCTGTCATTGCTGCTTCACTTTGAAGACAAAAAGATACCAGGATTAAAACTATTGGCCTCATATAGCTTTGCAATTTACTTTTTGCATACTTGGATTTTGCACATAACAGATCAATATCGTCCTTATGCAATGTTTCCTAATGTGCCGGAGTTTTTAGTTTGGTTTGGCGTGATTACATTTGCTGTCGTAGCGAGTTTGATCATCGCTTACTTGATTAAGGCCGTTTTAAAACACAATAGTCGTTATCTGATTGGCTTTTAAATATCTATTATAAAGTTACTTCTTCGCCTGTTTATCAAGCATTTTCAGGCGATCTAGTTTTTCAGCTATCTTGATTTCTAGGCCGCGGTTAACGGGCTGATAATAATTTCTTGGAGCCATGTTTTCTGGAAAATAGTTTTCTCCCGCAGCATAAGCATCAGGTTCCTCGTGGGCATAGCGATAATTTTTTTTGTAGCCAAGTTCTTTCATTAACTTAGTCGGTGCATTACGTAAATGTAATGGCACTTCTGACGAGCCTTGACTACGTACATCCTGCATCGCGGCGTTAAAAGCCATATAAACAGCATTACTTTTTGGTGCACTGGCTAAATAAATGACGGCTTGGGCAATAGCCAGTTCGCCTTCAGGCCGGCCTAATTTGTCAAAGCTTTCCCATGCATCTAACGCAATACGTAAACCGCGTGGATCAGCATTACCGATATCTTCACTCGCCATACGCACTATACGTCGCATTAAATAAACAGGATCGCAACCACCATCAAGCATACGACACAACCAATACACTGCTGCATCAGGCGCTGAACCTCGAACTGATTTATGTAAGGCCGATATCTGATCATAAAATGCTTCGCCACCTTTATCAAAACGGCGTAGTGTGCCAGTTAATACTTCGGCTAAATCGTCTTCATCTACTGCCGTTTGACCTTTACTATCGGCCAGATCAACGATTATTTCTAATAAGTTAAGTACTCGTCGACCATCACCGTCTGCGGCTTGAGATAACGTATCTCGTAAGCTTTCAGGAAATGCAATACCACTATTTGCCAGACCTACTTCAGCATCGTTTAAAGCCCGATCAATAATCTCACGTAAATCTTGGGCTTCGAGCGATTTAAGCACATACACTCTGGCGCGTGATAACAAGGCATTATTTAATTCAAAAGAAGGGTTTTCAGTTGTTGCACCAATAAAGGTAAAGGTGCCATCTTCAACATAAGGCAGAAAAGCATCTTGTTGAGATTTATTAAAACGATGTACTTCATCAACAAATAATAAAGTACGACGACCTTGTTCTTGCTGTAATTGTTGCGCTCTAGCGACTGCAGCACGCACTTCTTTAACGCCTGCTAGCACTGCTGAAATGGTAATAAATTCCATATCACAATAACCGGCAATCAATTTACCTAACGTGGTTTTACCAGTGCCTGGTGGGCCCCAGAAAATCATTGAATGCGGATGACCAGAGGCGATCGCTTGTCGTAACGGTTTACCTTCAGCTAACAGGTGATGTTGACCAATATAGCCGTCCAATGTTTTGGGCCGCATTCTATCAGCCAGTGGTCGCCCTGCTAAATCATCGATGTTGCCAAACAGACTCACAAGCCTGTATCACCTACTACATCAACACCAGACGCTGGCGTGAACACAAAGGTATCTTTGGCCAGTTTAGGATTTTCTTTTGCTTGGCTAAAAACCAATCTTGTACGTTGGTCAAAGCTGTCTTTCATAATCATTGTACGAAGGCCATCATTATCAAAGGCTAATGCAATCGACTGAAAGCTAGAATCAACATTTTTAGGAACGAGTTCAACCCATACCATGCCATCATCAGAAGGCATGTCCTTGAGTGTATATTTATCTGCAGGTAAGGTATTACCAGACAATAATGTCGCTGGGGTATCGTTTAAAGCTTCTTTTTGAGATTTAACGGTAACTTGTTCAAGATCAACATCATAAAACCAAATACGCTGACCATCGGCCACAATATGCTGCGGGAAGGGTTCTTTATAATCCCAACGAAACTTACCCGGACGTTCTAATATGAACTCGCCCTGCGCCTGCTCCATCACATTACCTTGTGGATCCAATACAGTTTGATGAAAGTTGGCTTGATAAGTCACCACATTCTTCACAAAGGTATTGAGTTTTTTTGATGCAGAATCTGCTGCCGACACTGAAACTGACAACAACATTGTCAAAGCAACAGTGCCGTATTGCAGAAATTTTTTACTTATCATACCCAGACTCCAATTTTGCATCGAATCACGCTGACTCTTTGCACAACTACGACCGCAATTGCCAGCGAATCGTTGCTTAATATTTATTTTAAGTAAGTAAAATGCTGCAAACCTTACTCAAATTACTGATCGCGACTCACGATTTACTATAATTCTGCTTAATAATCGCCACGCGACGGCGGCGCCAATACTTCACGACTACCATTACCTTGCATTGATGACACAACGCCAGCTGCTTCCATCGCTTCAACAATACGTGCCGCACGGTTATAACCTATCTTTAATCGACGCTGCACGCCTGAAATTGATGCACGTTGACTATCAACTACTATTTGCACCGCTTGATCATACAATGCATCTTTTTCTCCATCACTGGGGTCACTTAGATTGCTATTTTCATCATCATCATCCGGTACGCCGCGCGTAATCTCTTCTAAATAATTAGGCTGGGCATGTTTTTTCAAGAAGTTAACAACTTGATGTACTTCATGATCGTCAACAAATGCACCATGCACACGTTCGGGTATGCTGGTTCCGGGTGGCAAGAACAACATATCACCCTGGCCTAATAACTGCTCAGCACCCATTTGATCCAAAATAGTACGTGAATCAATTCGTGACGAAACTTGAAAGGCCATTCGAGTAGGAATATTAGCTTTAATTAAACCCGTAATAACATCCACAGACGGTCTTTGTGTAGCTAAAATTAGATGAATCCCAGAAGCACGAGCTTTTTGGGCCAAACGAGCAATTAATTCTTCAACTTGTTTACCCACCACCATCATCATATCGGCAAGCTCATCGATAATGACGACAATAAACGGCAACGGCACTAATGTTTCCGGTGGTTCACCATCAACTAAATCAACCATAGGATCAATGATAGGCTCACCACGATCGATAGCATCTTTGACCTTTTTATTAAAGCCCGTAATATTTCGTACACCCATCGCAGCCATTAATGGATAACGCCGTTCCATTTCAGCTACGCACCAACGCAAAGCATTGGCGGCTTCTTTCATATCCGTAACAACAGGTGTTAATAAATGTGGAATATCTTCATATACTGATAATTCCAACATTTTTGGATCAATCATGATCAAGCGAACTTGTTCAGGTGTTGCCTTATAAAGCAGACTTAAAATCATTGCATTCACAGCAACAGACTTACCAGAACCCGTCGTCCCCGCTACTAGTAAATGTGGCATTTTTTCTAAATCAACGGAGACGGGTCTGCCTGCAATATCTTTACCCAATGCCATCATCAATACAGATTTATTGTTTTCGTAACCTTCCGAACCTAAAATTTCACGTAACCTTACAATATCGCGATGTTCATTCGGGATTTCGAGTCCAACGACTGGCTTACCAGGAATAACCTCAACAACACGGACACTGCTAACCGACAATGAACGAGCTAAATCTTTGGCTAAGCCAGAAATTCGACTTACCTTTATCCCAGCGGCAGGTTGCAATTCAAAACGTGTAACGACTGGGCCTGGCTGCACTTCGACCACCTGTACTTCCACGCCAAAATCTTTTAACTTAAGTTCAACTAGACGTGACATGGCTTGCAGAACTTCTTCGCTGTAACCACCAACACTCGCCGTTGCCATATCCAGTAGGGATAATGCAGGCATGCTGTTGCCATCTTCCGGGGTTTCAAACAATGGCACTTGACGCTCTTTTTCTTCACGTTTACTTGATGCGGCAGCTTCTATTATCGGCTCAACACGCACCTTCGGTTGTAATTTTATTTTTTCATTTTGTTCGCGAAAAGTGACTTCTCGACGTTGTTTAGTTTCTTTTACGACGACTTGTTGTTTGAATTCACGAATCCAACGCGTAGCACGCGTCGTCATTAATAACGCCACAGCGCCCAATCTGTCGATCACCATCAGCCATGACAGTCCAGTATATAAAGTGACACCGGTTAAAAATACGGCTAACAGTAATAAACTTGTGCCAGATGCTCCGAATATCGATACAAAGCCATTACCCACTACTTCACCTAAAACACCACCCGCACCTAAAGGCAAAGAATCTGCCAAGGCACCCAAACTTAAGGTTGATAAACCACTGCCTGCGCAAAGTGCCATGATTAACCCGACGGCTTTTAAAATCCAAAAGTGTAAAGCGCCTTCAGAATCAGCTGTTTTACCCCAGCTAAATAATAGCCAGCCACTAAATCCAAGCATTAAAGGCGATAGATAAGCTGGGAAACCAAAGCCATATAACAAAGCATCGGCTAACCAAGAACCTACGATGCCACCACGATTTGATACAGAATCATTAGTACCGGTGGTCGACCATGCGGGATCAGTCGGTTGATATGTCCATAGTGACAGTAACAAATATGCGGCCAATGCCAGCGCTAGAATTAGTGCTGCCTCGCGCAAGCGAAAGCCGACGGCAGCAGACATTATTTGTCGTTTTTCTTTATCGTTCACTCGCGTTACCTGAGCCAATGTAATATTTCCATTAAAGCTAATAATTAATGGTTAATTTTAACACAGCTTTTCAACTGAGATGCTTTACCAAATGCACAGCAGTGAGTACCCTTATAGAAATTCAAGCAAATAAATTGGAGATCGAAAACATGGCTGACACTAAACATTGCCGTTTACTTATTCTTGGTTCAGGCCCGGCAGGTTATACCGCTGCGGTTTATGCTGCTCGCGCAGCACTTGAACCAGTATTAATTACCGGCATTGAACAAGGTGGTCAACTCACCACGACGACTGATGTTGATAACTGGCCAGGTGATGATCAAGGTGTCCAAGGTCCTGAGTTAATGCAACGGATGCAGCGTCATGCTGAACGTTTTGGTACCGATATCATCTTTGATCACATCCATACGTCAGATCTTAGTCAACGTCCATTTCGATTAATTGGAGATGCCGGCGAATACACTGCCGACGCATTAATCATTGCAACGGGTGCTTCTGCGCAATATTTAGGTATGGATTCTGAAGAGGCATTCAAAGGCCGCGGCGTTTCCGCTTGTGCCACATGTGATGGTTTCTTCTACAAAAATCAACCCGTTGCTGTTATCGGCGGTGGTAATACGGCGGTTGAAGAAGCATTATATCTATCGAACATTGCATCCAAAGTAACCGTCATTCATCGTCGCGATAAATTTACTTCTGAAAAAATCCTAAGTGCACAATTGCTGAAAAAAGCGCAAGAAGGCAATGTAGAAATCTTATGGAATTCACAACTTGATGAAGTATTAGGTGATCAAGCAGGTGTAACTGGATTACGGATCAAAAACAATTTAGATAATAGTATGCAAGATCTCCCGGTACAGGGTGTTTTTATTGCTATTGGTCATAAACCCAATACCGATATGTTTGTCGACCAACTTGATATGGAATACGGTTACATTACACTTAAAAAAGGTACACAAACTAGTATCAAGGGTGTGTTTGCAGCAGGTGATGTGTCAGATCCTATTTACCGCCAAGCCATTACATCAGCTGGTGCGGGTTGTATGGCTGCATTAGATGCTGAACGATTTTTAGAAAGTGAAAAATAACACTGTATGATTAAATAAAAGGGTAGGTATTCACTTGCCCTTAACATTTATGAGGCACTCATCTCATGGAAAATTATCAACATATCCTCATCGCTGCTGACTTTTCCGATCACAGCCAACAAGTTATAAGCCGCGCGCAAGAACTCGCTGAGCGGTATCAAGCTAAACTTAGTATTTGTCATATTATCGAAGATTTTCCTATTGCCGATTTTGCCTACGAGCCTATGATCAGTATTGATCTAGATATGCGTGACGCCATGCTCGATTCAGGGAAAAAGCACATTGCTGATATTGCCCGTAAATTTGACATTCCGACTGAAAATCAATGGGTAGAATTTGGAAGTCCTAGCCATAACGTTGTTCGTTTAGCTCAAGACAATAACGTAGATTTAATTGTGGTGGGTTCACACGGTCGCCATGGCATAAAACTATTACTCGGCTCAACAGCTAATGGTATTTTGCATCATGCTTTATGTGATGTTCTAGCGATAAGACTCACTAAACAATAATACGCTATTCAGACTTCTAGCCATATCAATGCTCATCAGCAGAAATATTACTAAATTCATTTAGATTCAAACTATGACAGTTTATTTAGTCGCTTTATTTAATGCATCTAATTAAGATGTTCCCTAACATTTTCTAAAGCCAGAGAGACTGATGAACTCACTTTTCAAAACAACAGGTTTTTTTGCCTTTATATCAATGATATTCCTAAATGCATTTGTCGATTTGGGTCATAAAATTATTATTCAAAACACTGTTTTTAAAATCTATGATGGTTCGACACAAGTAATCTTAACCGCCATTGTCAATGGCCTTATTTTATTACCATTTGTATTATTGTTTACACCTTCAGGCTTTTTAGCAGATCGTTTCAAAAAACCTAAAATCATGCAATGGGCTGCTTTGGCTGCCGTCGTATTAACCTTAATGATCACCGGATCGTATTATTTAGGCTGGTTCAAACTCGCCTTTGCTCTGACCTTTTTACTCGCAGCACAAAGCGCCATTTATTCGCCTGCTAAATACGGCTACATTCGTGAAATTGCTGGTAAAAATCATTTAACCTTAGCCAATGGTGTGGTGCAATCCATCACTATCATCGCAATCTTACTCGGCATGTTTGTATTTTCCATATTATTTGAAAATACCTTAGCTGGGCATACGTTTTCGTCCGAAGCCGAGATAATTCGACTGATTGCTCCGCTTGGTTGGCTACTGGTTGCAGCCAGTGCAATTGAACTATATTTTGCATTGCATTTACCGGACATAGAACATCCAATAAATTCAGAGCCGTTTGATTGGAAAAAATATCGTGGCGGTAAAACGCTACAAAAAAATCTTAAATTAGTGCACCTTGATCCGATTATTTGGTTATCAATTATCGGTCTATCCGTTTTCTGGGGTGTATCTCAAGCGGTTTTAGCCATCTTCCCCGCCTTCGCCAAAGAAGTATTATTGATAAACAATACGATTGTTATCCAAGGGTTACTCGCTTGTTCAGGGATCGGCATTGTCATCGGGTCATTATTGGCAGGTAAAATTTCCGACCGGTATATCGAATCTGGTCTTATTCCACTTGGCGCTTTGGGCATGGTGATAAGCTTGTTCTTTTTACCGCAACTCACGTCAACCAGCTTATTTGCGATAGACATTCTCGCTTTTGGCTTTTTTGGTGGTCTATTTATTGTGCCACTTAATTCATTGATCCAATTCAATGCTAAAGCGCAGCAATTAGGGACAGTACTCGCAGGTAATAATTGGATCCAAAATGTGGTGATGCTGACATTCCTAGGTTTTACCGTTGCTTTTTCGATGGGTGAAATCTCAAGTAAGTCTTTACTCAATCTGCTTACTGTTGTCACTCTTATTGGAGCCAGTTATACGGTATGGAAACTCCCCCAATCACTGGTGCGTTATCTTCTTGGAATAGTATTCGCTAGTAAATATCGTATCAATGTACAAGGTTTTGACCATATGCCCTCACAAGGCGGCGTATTGATGTTGGGTAATCATATTAGCTGGTTAGACTGGGCAATGATCCAAATAGCAAGTCCTAGACCTGTTTTATTTGTGATGGATAAAGGTATTTATCAAAGATGGTATTTAAAATGGCTCCTCGACTTATTCGGTGTGATTCCTATTTCTGGCGCGAGTAGTAAAGGTGCATTCGTAACCATTAATCAACACTTAAAACAAGAGGAAGTTGTTTGCTTATTTCCTGAAGGTTCGATTAGCCGAAACGGCCAGTTAGCCGAGTTCAAACAAGGCTTTGAACGCTGTGTAGAAAACGTTAATGGTATTATTTTACCTTTTTACTTACATGGTTTATGGGGCAGTCGCTTTTCACGTTCAAGCAGTAAAATGCAATTATTACGTCAAACCCGACTGCGAAGAGATGTTATTGTCGCTTTTGGCCAACCGATGGCGTTGGATAGCCAAGCATCTGCGGTTAAAAGTGTGGTATTTGATCTGTCTATTGATACATGGCGTAGTCATACCGAAACCTTACCTAGTTTGGCCTATTCATGGATTTGTCGGGCAAGACAAAGCGGTCAAACTAATTGTTTAACAGATATCCAAACGAATGCTACTTTATCTCGGCGCAAGGCTTTGGTTATAAGTTTGCTATTTTCACGACGTTTCAAACATCAAAGTCCTGAACAGAATGTAGGTTTATTATTACCCACCAGTAGTGCCGGTCTGCTCGCCAATATGGGTGCTTTTATTAGTGGCAAAACGGTGGTCAATCTTAACTTTACCGCGGATATTAATTCATTATTGTCTGCTATCAATAAAGCTGACATCAAAACGATTTATACTTCACGTCGATTTATTAAAAAGCTGGAAGATAAAGGATTTGAATTAGACGTTTTATTCACAAAAGCATCGCCAATTTATTTAGAAGATATTCATAGTGAGATCAAAAAATCAGAAAAAATAGTCACTTTTGTCGCCAGCTATTGTTTACCTACCAGCTTATTAATCCAGTTATTTGGTCAGTCGATAACTATTCACTCTCCTGCTTCGATATTGTTTTCAAGTGGCAGTGAAGGTGAGCCTAAAGGTGTAATACTAAGCCATCAAAATATTATGGGCAACATCAAGCAAGTTTCTGATGTTCTCGATATTCGCGATGAAGATGTGATGGTCGCAAGCTTGCCGTTGTTTCATGCTTTTGGTCTGACTGTTACCGGCTTATTACCATTAATTGAAGGTGTACCCGCTATTTGTCACCCTGATCCGACGGATGTGCTTAATATTTCTAAGGGTATATTTCAACATCACGCGACAATTTTTTGTGGTACTTCAACCTTTTTACGACTGTTTACTAAAAACAGTCGTATTCATCCATTGATGTTAGATTCTTTACGAATTGTGGTCGCCGGTGCAGAACGACTTAATCCTGAAATACGCGATAGCTTTAGCCTTAAATTTGGCAAAATAATTTACGAAGGTTATGGCACTACTGAAACGACGCCTGTTGCTACAGTTAACCTACCTGACCGTATCGGCATTGATAATTGGAAAATTCAAACAGGTAATAAAAAAGGCACCGTCGGACTTCCATTACTAGGTAGTAGCGTACGCATTGTTGATCCTGAGACTTTGAAAAGTCTCGCTATCGAAGAAGATGGTTTGATCCTGATTGGCGGCACCCAAGTGATGCAGGGCTATCTAAATGATCCTGCAAGAACGGCGAATGTACTGGTCGAAATCAATGATCACCGCTGGTATAAAACGGGCGATAAGGGACATTTAGATAAAGATGGTTTTTTGATTATTGTTGATCGTTATTCACGCTTTGCCAAAATTGGTGGCGAAATGATTAGCCTTGGCGCTGTCGAAACCAGCATTAATGCAAGGCTACCACAAGATGTTGAAATATTAGCGACGACCATTCCTGATGACAAAAAAGGTGAAAAGATCGTTTTGCTTTATGCAGGTGCTATTGAAGATGTTAAATTGAAAGCGTGCATTACTGACTCTGGTCTCAATGCCTTAATGATGCCTAGTTTATTAATTGAAGTTGAAGCTATTCCTAAATTAGGTAGCGGTAAAAGTGATTTTAACGCCGCTAAGAAAATGGCTATTGCTCAGCTTAATCCATCGAATTAGAACATGACTAACGACTCACTAAAACACCTCAAATAAGCGTTGAACACAACATCGCCAACAGAATACGTTGTTTTACTTCATGGTTTGACTAGACGTGCACATTCAATGAAAAAATTAGTTAATGCACTAGAACATATAGGTTATTTAACGATTAATGCAAGTTATCCTTCAACTCAACATCCTATCGAAAAGCTTGCAAAAGATGTTATTACCAAAGCGCTGCTAGATTGTCCTAAAGAAGCTAAAATTAATTTTGTAACCCACTCAATGGGTGGCATTTTGGTTCGGCAATATTTAAGTCATCACACAATCAAAAATATGGGACGTGTCGTTATGTTAGGTCCGCCCAATAAAGGCAGTCACCTAGTTGATAGATTCGGGCGTTTGTTTGCATTTAAAATGATTAATGGGCCTGCTGGTTTACAACTTGGTACTCATCAACAGAGTGTGCCTAATACGCTGGGTGCCGTGGACTTTGAATTAGGTATTATTGCTGGTACACGTAGTATTAACCCCATTTTGTCACACATGATACCCAAGCCAAATGATGGCAAAGTCTCGGTTGATAGTAGCAAAGTTTCTGGCATGACAGATCACATTGAATTACCTGTAACACATTCGTTTATGATGAATCATCAAACAGTAATAGCGCAAGTTATCTATTTTTTGGCATTTGGTTTTTTCAAAAAAAACGCGAATTAAATCAAAACGACTACTACTGTGCGTTTAAATTTAATTCGCGTTGGGTCAATTTTTATAAAGTTAAATTAGTGATGACGTTTTATAAATTCTGAGCCGCGTATTGCAACATTTGGTCAGCGGTTGAAATTGCTTTTGAGTTCATTTCGTAAGCACGTTGGGTTTCAATCATATTAATGAGCTCAGTCACCACATTAACATTCGATGTTTCAAGTGCGCCGCCAATAACCGAACCAAGTCCATCGAGCCCTGGTGTGCCGGTAATCGCTGTTCCGCTGGCACTCGATTCTTTGAATAAGTTCTCACCGATCGGTTGCAGCCCTGTTGGATTAACAAAATCTGCTAATTCAATATCACCAACAATTGTCGGTGCTGTTTGACCTGATTGTAAAACACTAATCGCACCATCACTACCAATCGTGACACTTAACGCATCTTCAGGAATAGTGACTGAGGGTTCCAATGGATAGCCATTCGACATCACCATTTGACCTTCGGAGTCAATTTGAAACGTACCGTCACGCGTATAAGAAAGCGAGCCATCTGGCATCAAAATCTGGAAAAAACCCCGACCTTGAATCGCCATATCCATCGCATTTCCAGTTTGCTGAATATTACCTTGAGTATGTATTTTTTCAGTAGCTACCGTTCTGACACCTGTACCGAGCATCAGTCCTGATGGCAGTTGGGTATTACTAGAAGACTGAGCACCCGGTTGACGTATGGTTTGATATAGCAAGTCTTCAAATACAGCACGATCTTGTTTAAAGCCAGTGGTGTTCACGTTTGCTAAGTTATTTGATATTACTGACATCCGTGTTTGTTGAGCATCGAGTCCTGTTTTGGCAATCCATAATGCTTGATTCATGGGATACCTCCTACTTTAAAGTTAACGCGTTATTGCGTTGTTATTAGTTGAATTGCAACATACGTGCCGAAGCGGCACCATTATCATCTGCAGCCTTCATCATTTTTACTTGCATTTCATATTGTCGTTGCAATTCGATCATATTGACCAACGCACTTACCGCATTGACATTGCTACTTTCCAGCGTGCCCGATGCAACCGTCACCGTGGCATCTACTGGTGCATCAGTGGCATCTTTCATACGCAGTAATCCATCGCTGTCTTTGAATACATTGTTCAGATCTGGCTTGACCAATTTAATGCGATCTAAGATCGCCAAGGCATTAGCCTCACTTCCAATAGGACGAATCGTAATTGTGCCATCAGATCCAATTTCAATTTTTTCAGCAGGCGGAATAGCTATCGGGCCACCTTCTCCCATCACCGCTAAACCGGTACCAGTGACTAATTGACCTGATGCAGTGATTTGTAGATCACCTGCTCTGGTATATCCTTCTCGACCATCTTTACCTTGAACTGCTAAAAAACCGTCACCTTGAATTGAGATATCTAATTCTCGACCCGTCGATTGAACTGAACCCTGTTGATAATCGGTTGCGGGACGTTCACTCATCGAATAGACACGGGTTGGCAAACCTTCACCAAACACTGGTTGACTACGAAACTGTTCAAAATCAGCACGAAAACCTGTGGTATTAACGTTGGCGAGATTATTACTATTCGCAGCTTGCGACAACATAGTCTGCTGAGCGGCATTCATAGAAATATAAAGCATGCGATCCATAATAAACTCCTCTTGTCAGATTAAATGCCAATCATAATGATTTAAGTTTGGCATTCATCTAACTTCATTTCTAAATAAATTCGACTGTGTAGGTCGGATTTTAACCCGGAAATATCAGACTAAAGTCCGACCTACTTAAGGGTAGTTATTGTCGAGTTGAAACTCGACCTACGTTATTCTTTTAATACTATTATCCTATGTAGCTTAAATTTCACCCCAACCTGTGGGTCGGGTTTTAACCCGACAATATCAAACTAGAGTCCGACCTAGTTCTTCGTCATAAACTAACGAATGTTGATTATTGTCTGTGTAATCGTATTGTTGGTTTCTATGGCTTTTGAGTTAGCTTGAAAATTACGTTGCGCTGTAATCAATCCAACTAATTCTTTGGTCAAATCGACATTTGATGTTTCCAAAGCGCCTGATTGAATTTGCCCAAAATTACCTGTTGCTGCTTCACCAGCAATAACAGGACCAGAATCCGTCGTTTCTTTCCACTGCGTATTACCGATTTTGTTGAGTGCTTGGGCATTAGCAAAATTAGCAAGGGCAATTTTACCAATAGGTACAGCTTGACCATTACTGTATGTTGCGCGAATTAAACCGTCATCACTCACATCCACGCCCGTCAAACGACCAGTAGGAAAGCCATTTACCGTTAATGCACCAACGGAAAAAGCACCTGAATTTTGAGTCGAACCTTTTAAGTTAAGTGCCACGGTTAAATCTGCAGCACCACTCAATAATGCGGTACCTGGAGAGACCATCGCTAAGGAAATAGGATCCGTCGGGGTGACGGTGTCCAATGTCCCATCATTCTTAAATTGAACAACTGATGTACCGCCCAATTGAACTAATTGATTTGGAGCAATACCAACAGGCGCAGGTGTCGAAGGTTGTTTAATATCATTGGCTGCGATGTAAATCTGCATCTTCCATTGATTATCTGTACCTACTGGTGTGGCAACAGCTGCATCTACTTTTTGATAATAGGTTGTGATGATATGCTCATTACCTAATGAGTCATATACGGTTGCGGCAGTAGAATTATTATATGTTGTCGGATCAAACGGGTTAATTGCTACTGCAACTGCAGCAGTAACCGCATCGGAACCTGTAACATCTTGAACCAGAGTCGGTGCAGTACCACCGGTAGTACCCACACTCACATCCCGACTTACTGTCGAAGCTGTACCGGCATTAGTGTCAGAAAGCGTAGTTTGTGCGCCTGTAGTACTAACACTCAATGAGGCAAGTGCAGTCGATGCCGCCCCCGCTTTAGCCAAGTTAAATGCGGCGTTGAAAGCCGTTGCGGCATCTGATGCAGCAATAGCACCGCCCGATAGATCAACCTGAACATCTACGGTCGTTGCATTAGTAACCACTGATGGTCCCGTTCCATCGGAGATAGTAAATGTTACCCCCTCAATCGTGACAGAATCGCCAATAGTGGGAGCTGCAAAATCAAGCGTATCAGAACCAGCAACAGCTGGAGTCACAATTGAAGTTTGTGATATTGGTACGCCATTTGACGGCAGGTTAGTAGCAATTTTCAACTCTGTAGTAGGCTCTGGAGCACCTTGCGATGAAGGTAACTGCAATGGTTTAGCAGCGCTCATGCTGGTGGCTGAAATATTACCATTAGCATCAACGGGGAAAGTACGTAAAAAACTACCTTCACTATTGACTACAAAGCCATCTTTGTTGATACCAAAAGCACCCGCTCTAGTGTAGGTGATCTCACCACTATCTTGAGTGGGTGCCATCGCAAAGAAACCTTCACCAGTAATCGCTAAATCAAGTGAATTATCCGTAAATTCTAAGTTACCTTGGTTAAATTGTTGAGCTACATTTGATAGTACTACCCCGCTACCAATAGCTGTTTTACTAGAGGTACCAAATGCAGACGTCGCAAACACATCACCAAACTCAGCGCGTGATGCCTTGAAACCAGTCGTATTAACATTAGCAATATTATTTGATTTAACATTGAGGTCGGCGGTAGCCGCATTCAACCCACTTAGTGCTGTACTAAAAGACATAGTAATGTCCTCCTTAAGTTATTTCTTGTGCTTCGCTAAATGGTACTGAACCAATACCACCCAAATTCAGGACTAAGCCCTGCCCACCACTCCCCACTAATACACTATCAACCTTGGCAACCGTTGCCGTTGCAAATGCAGTATTAGCCTCGTTTACGGTACCAGATGCCTTAAATTGATAGACACCTGGTGTTAATGCCTCTCCACTATCACTGAGACCATCCCAGGTGAAGTTGGTGTAGCCATCTGCAGCACCCATCTCAATTGTTCTTACTGGCACACCATTTTCACTATAGATTTGCACTTTCAAATCAGTCACAGGTTCCGCAACATTAATTTGACCTTTCATACCATTCTCAGCCGTCATATTACCTATGGAAGATGGTACTAGCACTGAACGCCCCACCAATGCAGATCCTTGCAGGGCTTGATCTGATTGCATCGACTTAGCAAAACTTTCGAAAGATTTTTGCAAATCACCAATACCGCTTACCGTACCAAATGAAGCAATTTGTCCCAAAAAATCTCCACTTTCCATTGGTTTCAAAGGATCTTGATTTTTTAACTGCGTGGTCATCAATGACATAAAATCTTCCATTGCCAATGTGCCTGCATTTTTTTCAACTGAAGTATCCTTTGTTCCTTTATTCAAAAAAGCATATGCACCTTCACTATCAATACCATTAATGGCCATGATTCATACTCCTATTGACCTAACTGTAAAGTACGAAGCAGTAATTGCTTTGAAGTATTGGCCATTTCGACATTATTTTGATATGAACGTGATGCCGACATCATATTGGCCATTTCTGCGATCGGATCGACATTTGAATGGAATACATAACCATCTTGATTTGCCAAAGGATGACTTGGATTATATTCTTGACGAACCGCCGCATTACTCTCGACAATGCCTTTCACTTCAACGCCGCCTTGCGTATATCCTTTTTGAGCATTATCTAATACCGCCGAAAAAATAGGGCTTCGAGTGCGGTAAACTTGATCCACACTACTACTGACACTATCAGCATTCGCCAAATTACTGGCGGTTGTATTCAATCGCAACGACTGTGCACTCATGCCACTTCCGGCAATATCAAACACGTTAAATAAAGACATTAGGACTTACTCCCCTTTAATTGCAGTTAATAGACCACTAAATTTGCCACCAAGGAAATTTAAAGTAGCCTGATATTGAACAGAGTTTTGCATAAATTGTGCCTGTTCTATTTGTTCATCAACAGTATTGCCATCGAGAGAGTCTTGAAATACGGATCGGTACTGGACTGCAGGCGATGCAAACTGGTTGCTACCAACGCTGATGTGATTAGAGTGCGTTGTTTCAATGCTCGTTGATTGGCCGCTGACCGCCATTTTCATGGCAGACTGGAAATCAATATCACGCGCTTTATAATTCGGGGTATCGGCATTAGCTATATTGCTTGCAAGTAACTCTGCTCGCTGAGAGCGGATACGTAATGCATCAGCATGAATACCCAAAGCTGTATCGAAGTTAATTGACATAATGTGCTCCTACTTATATGTTGTTTTAACGATAAGCATAAAACACGCCAACAATATTTATAAATAAAAATCAGCAGGTTACTGATGCATGATTATTTATGTCAAAAATATACCGTCTTTAGGAAAGAAAAATCCCGAGCATTAACTTTGATTTATTGAGTTACACATAATAAAAAAGCACCCGAAGGTGCTCTAGTTATTAATCATATCTAGCATTCAATAATAACAGTACAGCAAACTAATGCACCTGTTTAACTGAGAATAGTCTGGGCCTCAAATCGGTTGAGCATCTCAGCAACCAGTTTTCTAGGCAACCAAGCTTCACCTGAATGTACTGCTCGCACGGCTTTATCAATGTTTATTTTTTGCTGTTTTACAATATAACCACGCGTTTTAAAGCCTGAATTTCTCAACATTTCAAACGTCGGTTGTTCATCAACTAAGATTAAGCTTTGGGCCGTGGGATAATGTTTACTCAAAAAATGACAAAGTATATCGCCATTTAAGTGCTCAGAATCTTGGGTAATAATAAAAATATCGGGGTGCTGGTTGCCGACTTTAACAATAACATCCTCTAAAATGGCAGGTTGAACATCGGCAAGTAATATATCAGGCTGTTCTTCTAATACTCGCTTTACGTCATCTGAGATTGGACTAAAAATAACCACGTTAATCATACATATGCTCGTAATATGGCGGCTAATAATTGCCATTGTTGCTCCCAACCCACTAATGGAGATTGGCGATAACCGGTACGAACAAAACGTTGTAAATGTCCTTCAACAACAATAAGCAACAAATTAGCCGTTTCATTAACAGGACGGCCACCGGCTTGTGTTAGGGTTAATTCTCGTTCGCGTAGAATTTGACGAAATTGCGTTTCTAGCCGTTCGAAAAACTGATTTACCCGTTGACGAAGTCGTTCCGTTTCTCCTGTTAATGCGGTGCCAACAAGAATACTACTAATGCCAGGATTTTTTGCACTAAAGCCTAATAACAATGTAATGATTTTTTCACATCTAGCCACCGCGTTATGCTCATTTTGCAAAATTTGACCAATCAAGCGAAAAACAGTGTCTTCAGCAAACTCAATTAAGCCTTCAAACATCCGTGCTTTACTTGGAAAGTGACGATATAAAGCGGCTTCAGATACACCCAGTCCTTTTGCTAACTGGGCAGTGGTAATGCGTTCACCCGGATTTTGTTCTAACTCATGCGCCAAGGCTTCTAGAATAGCTTGTTTACGCGAGCTTTTAACATCAACTCTACTTGGTTTTGCTTGCTCGCTCATTGCCAGCCTCCACGAATTAAGGTTCCAACACCTTCATTAGTAAACATTTCTAGTAACACGGCGTGTTGCACACGGCCATCAATGATGTGAGCAGTAGTAACACCTGCTTGTACAGCATCTAATGCACAACCAATTTTCGGTAGCATGCCGCCATAAATAACGCCGTCATCAATTAATTGATTGACTTGCTTTGCATTCAGGCCTGTCAATAGTTCGCCATTGGCATCCAATAACCCAGCCGTATTGGTCAATAAAATGAGTTTTTCAGCCTGTAATACTTCGGCTATTTTACCCGCGACTAAATCTGCATTAATATTAAACGATTGACCATTTTCACCTACACCAATTGGCGCGATAACAGGTATAAAGTCACTTTTAATAAGCATGTCGATCACGCTTGTATCAATACTTTTAACTTTTCCGACATGGCCTAAGTCAATCAATTCAGATACGTGTAGAGCAGGATCATCATTATTTTTAGCAATATTTAACTTTTCAGCACAAATTAAATTACCATCCTTACCGGTGAGTCCAACTGCTCGGCCACCGTGGGTATTAATCAAATTAACAATGCTCTTGTTAACCTGACCACCTAGCACCATTTCAACCACATCCATCGTTTCGCTATCAGTGACACGCATGCCATCAATAAACTCACTTTCCTTACCGATGCGCTTTAGTAAATCACCAATTTGTGGGCCGCCGCCATGTACGATAACAGGATTAATGCCGACCGCTTTTAGTAACACTACGTCACGAGCAAAACTATTTTTTAATGTTTCATCAATCATCGCATTACCACCATATTTAATGACAAGCGTTTTGCCTGAAAAACGCTGAATGTATGGCAATGCCTCCGTCAGAACCTGAGCAATATGCGATGCCCGCTGGCTATTTATACTCATTATTTAATCGATATCCTTTAGTGTTAAAGCTGGTTTTTTTTCAGGGGCAGAAGATGGTGACGCTTTAACTTTTGATGTTGGCTCATCGAAAGTTAAACCTTCCAACTCGTCTAACGGTGAAGCTGATGAGTCAACAGAGGAAGATGACCGTTTATTTTCTAAAAATGGGAAGTTTAACGTTGGTTTAATAACCAACATCTGGCGTTTGAATAATTGTTGAATTTGAGCTAAATCAGCTTCTGTATCACCTTCAAATCGCAAAGTAAGTCCAGGCACAGTATTTGAAGAACGGACTAGCCCCCAACCATTCACATAGTCAGCACGCACGCCATCCATTGTCGTTACCTGTGCATCAGGAAAATCACCTTCTTGCTGAAGTTGGGCTATAAAACGTTTACTTTCTGCTGCATCCATCGCTAATAAAATTTCAGGCGTACTTTTTCTACTGGGCAATGCCGCAAAGATTTCTGTCGGCGTACGTTCTAATGAATCTTGACTCAATAACTCTAATAATCTTGCTGCCGCATACATGCCATCATCAAACCCATACCAACGCTCTTTGAAAAAGATATGCCCGCTCAATTCACCCGCCAATTGAGCACTCATTTCTAACATCTTATTTTTGATCACAGAGTGGCCAGATTGCCACATGACCGCCTCACCACCTGCTTGCGAAATCACTTCTCCCAATAGATTGGTACTTTTTACGTCGTAAATAACAACGGAACCAGGCATCCGCAATAATACATCCTGTGCAAACATCATCATCAATCGGTCTGGAAAAATGATCTTGCCCATCGTATCGACAACACCTAAGCGATCGCCGTCGCCATCAAATGCGATTCCTAACTCAGCGCCGTGTTGTTGAACAGAATCGACGAGATCTTGCATATTAACTGGTTGGCTAGGATCCGGACTATGGTTTGGAAAAGCGCCATCTACTTCACAATATAGTTCAATCACTTCGCAACCTAATGAGCGAAATAATTTAGGAGCAATACTGCCGGCCACCCCATTACCACAATCTATCACGATCTTAATTGGCCGCGACAAGTGTATGTCGTCGACAATTCTTTTAATATAATCCTCGCTAACATCAGCTTTATGTTGAGAACCTTGTCCTTTTAAAAGGTCGCCTTGCTCAATACGACGATGGAGTGCTTGTAACTCATCACCCGCTAGCGATTTACCTGCTAAGATTATTTTTAAACCATTATAATTTACTGGATTATGACTGCCGGTAACCATCACCGCAGACTGCGTACCCAGATGATGACTTGCAAAATAAAGTACTGGTGTTGGCACCATTCCCAGATTGGTTACATCACAGCCACTGCCCAGAATCCCTGCAATTAATGCATCAGAATATTCTGGACTAGAATGCCTGCCATCTCGGCCCACGACTATATGTTTGAGACCTAATTCTTGAGCTTCACTACCAATCGCACGACCGATTATTGTCACCACTTGGCTAGTTAATGACTGGCCGACAATCCCTCTAATGTCATAGGCCTTAAATATGGTTTGATCAATCTCTACGCTATCTTCCAGCATATCCAAATCGTGGGGATTATCAGCCTTATTATCTTCTAGTTTTTTACTAATTCTTTCAAACGTAGTTTCTGTCTTTGCCGCTTCATTTTTCGATGATATTGTTGGCATTGTTGTTTTAGCAAGCGTTTGAATACTGGCTGAAATGTCTCTTAGCCCGCGATCAATTATCGGATATTTTGTTTTCATTACGCCGCTATTAAGATCTAACAATTGCTGCTTTAGTGTTGTGATATCGGTCTTATGCAAATAGCGACGCACCGCTACTAATAGTAGCCACCATGAAATTATCGCAGCAAAAATGACACTTATCAGAGTAAATGATGGTGTGATGACGGCTTTATTTTCTGGCCAATAAGCGATATGCCAATGTGTGCCCGCAATATCAATTTGATAAGGCGCAGTACCTTGCTTTGAATTCACATTTCCTTGAAATGCCAGTACAACATCATTTTTCGAACCTTGAAGTAACTCAGCATAACCATCGACCTGTTCATCCTTAAAGAGTAAATTTGCTATAGTTTCGGAGGGGAAAGTCAGTACTAATACGCCGACAACATTATTAGCTTGGTCGGTGATCCGTTGCGCTAATAATAAATGTGCGGCATCCGTTCCCGCTTGAAGTAGTGCAATCGATGAAGTGCCTTCTTTTTTCGCTTGTCTTAAACTGTCTAAAGTTGCATAAGTGATCGGAATACAGGCATTATTATCAACATTATCAGCCTCAACACCAATGAGGCATATATTTTTTGCACTTGGAAATACTTGGTGTAATGCTTGTTGCTGATTCGCTATTTGTATTGAGTCTCTGCTGGTCAGTACTGCCGAAAGCGCAGGTCTTTGAGCAAATAAAATTAATTGCTTTTGGAACAACAGTACTTGTGAATATGTCACTTTACTGAGCATATTAAGCGTTTGCTCATGCTGTTTATTTTGTTGCTGTTGGTGCTGTAGTAGTAGTGACGTATTTATCTGGTATTGCCAAAAGAAAGCGACAGCAACTATCAGACAACTTACAATAAAAGTCACAAAAGTAAACGACTTACTACTTAACAGCAATGCAAGCTTAGTTATCTCTTTCATAAAGCCTTCTTAGACTGAGTCAATTATCTTAGTGTCGGCCTGTGTGACCAAAACCGCCCGTGCCACGTTCTGAACTCGTAAATTCGTCTACTTGTTCAAATGCTACTTGTGCAACCGGCACAAACACCATTTGAGCAATACGCTCACCCACCGTTATCGTAAAGGCGGTCTGACTGCGGTTCCAACAAGAAACAAATAGCTGTCCTTGATAATCACTATCAATTAAACCCACCAAATTACCCAATACGATGCCATGTTTATGACCCAAACCTGAACGTGGCAAAATGATCGCCGCTAAAGAAGGGTCATCAATATGAATGGCCAACCCTGTCGGAATTAAAGTCGTTGCACCGGGCTCTAAAACAAGGTCATCATCAAGACACGCCCGTAAATCCAATCCTGCTGAACCGGTGGTCGCATAATTGGGCAATTCGATAGTGTCGCCTAATCGTGCATCCAGTACTTTAAGTTGAATCTTTTGCATCATATCTCTCTATTATAAGTGTCATTAAATCGCGTGCTAATTGGCTCTTGGATTTCAAAGGCAGTACCTTAGAACCATGCGACCAGAATACCTGTAGGGCATTATTGTCTACTGCAAAGCCAATATTTTCGCCGACTTGATTGGCGGCAATCATATCTAATTTTTTCATTTTTAATTTAGTTTGGGCAAAAACTGCAAGCTGTTGTGTTTCTGCGGCAAAACCAACTACAAAGGGCTTATTAGCCAAACTTGTTACTGCCAACACTATATCTAGTGTCGGTATCAAATCTAATTGTAGCTTCTCATTTTTTGTTTTTTTAATTTTATTATCGGCTACTATTTCAAGTTGATAATCTGCAACCGCAGCACAGCTCACAAATATGTCACATTCAGCCACAGCATCAATAACCGCATCATGCATTTGTTGTGCAGTTTCAACATTGATACGTGTTACACCATGAGGCGTAGTTAAATGAACAGGCCCAGCAATTAAAACTACATCAGCTCCTGCTGCAGCGGCTGCAGCGGCCATTGCAAAACCCATCTTGCCAGAACTTCTATTGCCAATAAAACGTACCGGATCGATAGGTTCATAAGTCGGTCCCGCTGTGACCATGACTCGTTTGCCACGTAATTTAGCAGGCACTACCAACTTGGACAAGCCAGCAACTATATCTATTGGTTCCAGCAGGCGACCAGCACCCTGTTCTCCACACGCTTGATCGCCGCTCGCTGGCCCTAAAAGCTGAATACCTCTTGCTTGTAATTTAGCTAAATTTTCTTGGGTTGCTTGGTTTTGCCACATCTTATTGTTCATCGCTGGCGCAATAACAAGTGGTGACTCACTTGCTAAACACAGCGCTGTCAGTAAGTCGTCAGCTCGTCCCAGTGCTAAACGAGCGACAGTGTCAGCGCTAGCGGGTGCGATCAAAATCCAATCTGCCCATCGTGCTAATTTAATATGTCCCATAGCGGATTCTTGATCGGCATCTAATAATTCAATGGCAACAGGGTGACCGCTCAACGTTTGTAAGGTGAGCGGTGTAATAAATTCACATGCTCCCTTGGTCATAACGACCCGTAATTCAGCGCCAGCATCACCTAAACGTCGTACTAAATCAGCTGATTTATAAGCTGCAATGCTGCCAGTAACCCCTAAAACAATCTTTTTACCAAGCAGTGTATCGTTATTTATCATTGTTTCCCCAGTGCTAAGTCACGTAAGGTTAGATCTGCTAATACACTATTTTGTGCTATTGCTAATTGCTGCAGAAGTTGATCAACTGACGGTTCGACTAAGCTTTTAATGGCTAATGAATGAGACTCTTCAGCACTGCGTAGGCAATCTAAAATCTTGCTGACTTTTATTGAAGATATATCTTGTGCTGGCACATAACTTGGGCAGTCTCCAGAGAGTTCAACCAATAAGCCTCCTTCTACTAATGTCATCAATAAATCCTCAAGAATCGAAGTCAGTAATGCCGTTTCTTCTTCTAAATCTTGTTGACTAAAAGCGGGTTGATGCCGACAAAATCGTCTAGCAATAACGGTCATCAGCCACAAACCTTCTTTTTCTCTTTGACGTGGGCTTAGTTCATAAGGCTTATCACCGAGTTGGACCAGTTTCGGATGTTGTAAATAAAAAGCCACTAGCGAACCCGTTAATAAAATAAGCCAAGCTAGATATAACCAAATCATGAAGAAAAATAAAACTGCAAAACTGGAATAAATAGCCGTGTAACTTGATGATGAAGCCACAAAACTAGCAAACAGCGTGCCTAAGGTTACCCATAAAATACCCGCAACGGTAGCACCCATTAGAGCTGGTCCCAATTTCACTCGCGTATTTGGAATAAATTTATATAAAAACGTAAAGGCTAGAATGATCATGAAATAAGGCACTAGCTTGCTGATTATTACTAACAACGTGCCAAAAGGCTCAATGGACTGCATCTGATGTATAACGTTATTATTTAACACCGTTGCCGCAACACCAAGGCCGGTAAATATCAATAGTGGGCCAATCATTACTACGCTGAGATAATCTGTAAATCTGCGAGCTAATGTTCTAGATCGTTTAACGCGCCAAACAAAGTTGAAAGCATTTTCAATTTTTTGCACCAAAGAGATTATGGTATAAAAAAGCATGGCGACGCCTAGCGATCCTAATAGTCCTACTTTTACGTTTTCTACGAAACCAATAATACTCACTGTTATTTCTTGGCCGCGAGAGCCCAAAGGTTCAAAAATACTTAATAAAACAGGTTCAATCTGATTATGGACCCCGAAAGCTTTTAAGACTGAAAATGCAACAGCAATCAGCGGTACCAATGATAATAAGGTGGTATAAACAAGACTCATCGCACGAAGATTTAAATCACCGGTCGCCAATTCGCGAACCATGATGTATGTCACACGTAGCCAGTTAATCAGCCAACGCACCAATAAATGAGATTTTTCAGGTAGTTCTTGCCATAGCGACACCTTAAAAAAGGTGGTTAATTTCGATTTTAAGTCGGTCATTAAAAGCTCACAGCATTAGAAATAGTCGAATAATAGCCATAATTCTATACTGGATTATCAATATCTATAAATTGATGTCGAATATCGAATTGTTGAGCAAGATGCTCGCCCAGCGCCTTGACACCATAACGCTCGGTAGCATGATGGCCTGCCGCAAAATAATTGATGCCTAATTCACGAGCTAAATGCACCGTCGGCTCAGAAATCTCACCACTTATAAAGGCATCTAAACCAAGTACTGCTGCCTGTTCAATATAGCCTTGCGCCGCCCCCGTACACCATCCCACCGTCGCAATCGGCCGATCATGTCCCTGAATAACCATGGGTTCGCGTCCTAAGGTTCGACGTATTTGAGCAGTCAATTCTGCCACTGTTTTAGGTTCCGTTAAGCAGCCACACAGTGCGATGGCAGGATCACCTGTTCCTAAGATGCGACCGTCTGTTTCAAAATCAAGCAATCGAGCTAACTGCGCATTATTACCCAAAGTAGGATGGGCATCGAGCGGCAAATGATAAGCAACTAAATTGACGTTATTGACTAATAATTGCTTTAGACGACGCTGCTTTATACCTGTGACACGCTGATCTTCACCCCGCCAAAAATAACCGTGATGAACCATAATCGTATCGGCGCCCAAATCCAACGCAGCATCAAGCAGGTCTTGGCTTGCCGTAACACCCGTGACTACATTATAAATGTATTCAGCACCTTCAACTTGCAAACCATTCGGGCAATAATCTTGAAACTTATTTGGCTCCAATAAAGTATCTAGATAAGATAGTAATTCAGATCGAGTTATCATCACGCTACATTCCGACAACAATAAATTTGTCACTATAGCAAACTGGGGACCAAATACTATGGAAGCAGTTAATATCATCGCACTCAGTATGGGTGCAGCGTGGGCGAGCGGTATAAATCTTTACGCAACGATAGTCATGCTCGGCTATATGGGAATGACAGGTAATATCGATTTACCGCCGGGCTTAGAGATCCTCACTGATCCCATGGTTATGGGTGCAGCAACACTCATGTATTGCATCGAATTTTTTGCTGACAAAATGCCTGGCATAGATTCTGGTTGGGATACGATTCACACTTTTATCCGTATACCTGCAGGCGCGATGTTGGCGGCCGGTGCAATCGGTGATGTTACGCCAGCACTCGAACTAACTACGGCATTGTTGGGCGGTGCTTTAGCCGCTGGTAGCCATGCGACTAAAGCAGGTACGCGCTTGTTAATAAATACCTCCCCCGAACCTTTCAGCAATTGGACTGCGTCAATCAGTGAAGATTTAATCGTTATTGGTGGATTGTGGACAGCGATTAATCATCCACTATTATTCATTGCTGCTTTGTTCTTGTTCATTATTTTAATGATTTTGCTGTTGCCAAGACTATGGCGATTGATTAAAAAAGTCTTTCAACGTATTGGCAGCTGGCTAGGCTTATGTGATCCACCACTACTAATACCGATGCCAACATCACCACCCGTTGTCGACAAGACGATTGAGCAATCGCATAAATCTAAGCTTTAGTTTTTAAGCGGTAAAAAACGCCATGAGGGCTTCGAATCATTTCGAAGGCATCGGTATAACCATTAATTGTTTCCGATGCACCGAGAAATAGATAGCCACCTGGGTTCAGCGATAAAGCCATGCGGTTTAAAATATCTGTTTTGCGTTCTGCAGAGAAATAAATCAACACGTTACGGCAAAAAATAATATCAAACTTACCTAATGTGACATAGCTTGCCAATAAATTTTGTTCATTAAAAGTCACCCGTCGAATAATGCCTTCAGCTACCCGCCAGCGTTCACCAATAGGTTTGAAAAATTGCTGTTTACGCTCAACAGTTAAACCCCGACCTAAAATCGCTTCATCGTATTCTGCTTGTTTTGCTGTTGCCAACATACTCATTGAAATATCTGTCGCCACTATCTGAGTGTTGATTAGATTACTATTAGATACTTTTGTCATATATTCACTAAGGGCAATGCTAATCGTATAGGGCTCTTGACCGGATGAGCAGGCAGATGACCAGATGCGACACTGTTTTTTACCTGCCTTATCCATCACAGGAAAAAGTTCTTTAGCCAGTATTTCAAATGGACTTTGATCGCGAAACCATGATGTCTCATTCGTCGTCATCGCATCGATTACCGCATCTCGCAAATGCCGCGGTTGTCGCATTTCAATAGCTTGCAATAAAGCCGACACAGATGGAATATTCTCATTTCGCAATAATTTTGTCAGGCGACTTGTAATTAAATATTGTTTGCCTTCGCCCAATAAAATGCCGCAAGCCTGCTCAAGAAAGAGTTTAAACCGCTCATAATCATCAGAAGAAATATTGCCTACTATACTCATATCTCGTTAACCGTAGTTCCTATCTGCATACTTAATCACACAAATACATCAATTTAGTATATACAATATAATGTATGAAATTTAGCCAAGCTAATCTAGTTAAAACTTGTAGTAATCACATTATGTGGCTGGTGAGATCAAATAACATGTATTTAAGAGATAATGACTATGTTAACTAATAATAACATTGTTTCCTTCAGCACACATCAGGCCAAAGGTGCGAATGAACTATCGTCTCAGAACAAACATATCATCGCATCATGTCGGCTAATTTTGACCAATTCACTTCCTAAATGTTTTGTCTTTCTAGGTAATTTAGACGACACCTTATTCAAGCTGGCAGATCAAGCTAAAAATAACCTAGAACAGTCAGAATACTTTAACGTCATGCGTCTGTTTCGACTTCAAAAAGACAATCTACAACATGATTTTACTCAGCTCGTACTGAATGACTTTGATAATTTTTTCTCGATATCAGCAAACACTGAATCATCGAGTTCATTATCAGATCAAAATTTGGAACTGTCTATTTTACAAGATGATGAACTTGAAGAAGACATTGCGATCACGCGTATTGCTATCAAAAGTAACGAAGTATTTGGTAATGAATTTTCTCATCTCACTAGTCGATTTGCATACTTAATTAATGCTAAAGAAACCATAAAAAATCCTTTAGCTGCAGCGAGCATTGCCGCTCATCTTAAAGATGTAATCTCACCAATCACATCAAATCTTGCTATAAAACTACAGGCTTATAAGCAGTTCGAACAACAAGCCATTAGTGAACTCAAAAATTTATGTTTACAGCTCAATGATGAACTAACTAAACACCAAATATTGCCTAATTTAGCTCAGCGTAAACGCTCACAACAACAACCCGCGGCACCCTCGACACAGTCATTCGAGCAATCAATGTCTAGCTCATCAAATATCATGTCTAACAATGGTGCCGATGAACAACGTGCATCGGCGATGTTTGAACAATTACGTTTATCCCTTAACCAAAATGGTTCGAGGCATGTTCAAAATAGTGCTAACAGCACGTTCAATATTGCTGATCAACAATCAATATTATCGGCACTATCTGAGCTACAGAAAATCCCTTCTAGTCAACTATCTATAGCTCAAAATGGCAGCTATCAACTACCAGAGTTACGTCAATTATTAGCAGGAAACTTACAAGCAGACGCTCAAACTGTTAGTCATATTGATGAAGATACAATTAATGTTATTGATCTATTATTCGAATTCATTTTAGAAGATAAAGTTATTCCAGCCCCTATTCGTGCAATGATTGCTCGGCTGCAAATTCCAATGTTAAAAGTGGCTATTAGGGATAAAAAGTTTTTTAGTACAAAAAATCATCCGGCAAGACGTTTATTAAATAATTTGGCTAAGATATCGACCGGATGGAATCAACACAATAGCAGTCGACAAGATCTAATCCAAAATAAAGTAGAATCAGTCATCGCTACCATTTTGGTTGAGTTAGACACTGACATGAGTCTTTTTGAAGAACTTAATCTGCAGCTCAAACAGTTTATTGAACAACAAGGTCAAAACAGTACTGTCGCCGAACAACGAATTGTAAAATCTAATGAAGGTCAAGAAAAATTGATTACTGCTCAGCAAGAAGTCGATAACTTGATTGACAGACGCCTCTCACAGTATTCACATTTACCTACAGTAGTCATTTCATTGATCAATGATGGCTTAAAACATGTGCTTAAATTGCGTCTACTCCAAAAAGGACAAGACAGCCTCGAATGGAAAGATTCTGTCGCATTATTAGATCAATTACTTTGGAGTGTACAGCCGAAATCGGATCCTAATGACCGCCAGCAATTATCACAAACGCTTCCTCATCTAATTGAACAGCTCAAAACGAGTTTAAGTGGCGCCTCATTCAATCAACCTAAAATCAGATCTTATTTCGAAGAACTACAAGCTTGCCAGATGCAATGTGTTAATGGTGAAAACTTACAACCGGAAGTTTTACAAGCGATCGAGCATCGACCAAATGTCAGACCTATTGAACAAGCAGTATTACCGCCAATACCTGTCGAGAAAAAAAAGCTCTCAGATGAAGAAGCCTTAAAAATAGCTGTAACCCTCGATATAGGCACATGGTTAGAGGTTGTTGAAGAAGACTCTTCTCGTCAAATGAAATTTTCGTGGCGCAGTAATTTAACGGGACGTTGTTTATTTGTAACCTATCAAGGACTTAAAGCAGCTGAGCTCTCTCTTGCCGAGTTAGCGAGCTTGTTTCAAAAAGGACAAGCTCAGATTATTGAGCAGTTTGAACCACTGATGGACCGCGCACTTGTTTCAATGATGACCGCTATTAATATGCAACCAAATTCAACCAAAAAATAGCGTATGAATAAATCGCAGATAGCGCGCGGCTATAATCAAAATATTCTTATTACTGATTGCTCTATTGGGATTGGCTTTTGTGCCGCTGAACTCTTACATCAACCTGGCGACAATGTGCTCACGGTTAAACAAATCTGAAAACGCAATAAACAGACAACAGCCTAGTATCATCACAACTGAACTCAATCTCACACAATGGTAAATCAATCAAAAACATTGTTAAATTTACATCCAATCACATATTCATGACTAAATGCCTAATTTGACTTTATTTCGAATGACTATTTATCACCGAATCAGTTTGAGAAAATTAGATTAAATGAGATAGTTCATATGAAGTGTTTCTAAGTATGAAGCAGTCCAGCGAGTCACCGTATTCGTGAAAGAATTAATCCATCCATGGCTTAATTCCACTCCGTGCGTTGACGACCATTTGCCTCCGACGTCCTCGTCGCCTCGCTAACGCTTTGGCTCTAAAACCACTGACGGGGCGAGTATGTAATAACTGCACTATTCTTCGCTACGCTACGAAAGCTGCTGTTATTACCTGCCCCATGTATATTAAATTCCTCTCTCAAATAGAGAATTATTTAAGAGTAAAGAAGATTATAGTGATAACTGATTTCTGGGGAAGCCGTCAGCCCCTAAAGCCTTGAGCTTGTACGTAGATTGGCTCCCCACCCTCGTCATCCATGCTGCGGAGGATCTGATACCTGTAAGCTCACGCTTCTGAGTCTGTATTCACAAGGACGGTAGATGAAGTGCCAGGGTTGGGAAACCAGATATCATCATAACAAATCAAACTGAGGGCTCTAATGATGAATTATGTCGGTATTGATGTCGGAAGCAAAGAATTGGTCATGATTGTCAATGTAAATGGGCAGTTACATAAAGCTAAAACAGTTGAAAATACAGGTTCAGGACATCTGTCAATTATTAAACACGTGTCAAAACTCAAAGGAAAATCTCAGGTTTGTATTGAAGCCACGGGGATCTATCACTTTGATTTAGCGGTCGCACTCTACCGAGCCAAAGACATTGAGGTGATGATTATTAACCCTAAAGTGTCACATAATTTTGCTAGTGTTCTAATGAAGCGCAGTAAAACGGATGCTATCGACGCCGAAATATTGACCACGTATTGTGAGCGTATGCCTTTTGAACCGTGGCAATGCCCTGCAGATGAGTTTATTACGTTACGCGCCATTTCTAGGCGAGTAGCGGCATTAACTAAATTAAAATCGCAAACCAAAAATCAACTTCATGCATTAAAGGCGACCGAAGGGACGCCTACTATTGTGATTGACCATACTGAGGATTTAATCCTCGTATTAGACACTCAAATTCAAGCCCTTCGTGATAGCGCACTGACATTAATTCAACAGCATGATGAACTAACAAAGGCCTTTACCTTAATCACGAGTATTAGAGGTATTGCAATGGGTAGCGCATGCCGGTTTAGATCCAAGGCACTTTGAATCGGGCAGCAGCGTGTCGAAAAAACCACGCATTAGCAAAGCGGGCAATAAATACATCAGGCAGGCGCTGTACATGCCGGCGTTGGTTGCAACACGACATGAACCTCATATCAAAGGTTATTACACGCATTTAATAGATGATAATGGCATAAAAAAAGTACAAGCAGTTTGTGCGGTGATGCGTAAACTTTTACATGCAATCCACGGGATGTTAAAAGCGAGACAAGAATTTGATGGCAGTCGTTTTTATGTTTTTCAAAATTAAGGTACAAGTATAATTTCACACATTATCGCTTGTACTTTAAGAGAGGATCTACGGAGGGCTTGCACTACTTACTCGCTATCGCATCGTTCCTTGTAGTGCGTCGATTGATATTCCAATGGATATAAAAGCCCATCAACTCAATGATTGATCAAATGCGCTAAGAAGATGAAAGGCCCATTTTAGACTCAAAATATTTATGTTGTATTTATTAAATCCTACATATTTCGGGGATATCCGTTTTTTAAAAAAGATGCATTAAGCATTGGGATACACCAGTAAAAACTCGATAGCCATACTTGACCGATCGTTCAAGTATGGCTACACTAAGCTCAACTATCATAACTACATTGATCGTTTAGAAATCTGATGAGAACCAAATCTTTTGATATAAAACAAGTACTGGATAAAGCAGTACGAATATTTTGGCTACAAGGCTATGAAGCAACATCGATACCTATGTTAGAAATACAAATGGGTATTAAACGACAGAGTCTATATGACACTTTTGAAAATAAGCACAACTTATTTTTATCATCACTAAAGCACTATCATGATCGTATAATTGTTGGAAACTTTGAAAAGATTTTAATAGCTCCATCACCCAAAAAAGCGATCAAAAATTACTTTCATCAAAGAGTTAGAGATATTGGTGATCCAAAAGTAATTGATGGTTGCTTCGTAACTAATTCACTTACAGAATTAGGACTTTCTGATCTAGAGGTAAAAAAACAAACCAAAAAGACTTTGGAATATATGGAACATGTTTTTTATAAATCGATCATGCGCGCACAAAATTTAGGTGAAATTGACTCATCAAAAAATGCAAAATTAATAGCTACTCAGCTGCTAAATAATGCTCAAGGACTATTTGTTATGAGTAAGTCAGGGATGAGTCGTAAAAAACTGAAAGCTCTTGTGGATCAATTTTTGATAATACTTGATTAATAAAACTTGGAGAACTTACATGAAGCAAGAAATTACAATCGATGGATTAAAATTAAATATTAATATTGAAGAGGCCGGCTCGGGTGATACGACTATTCTGTTTGTTCATGGTATCCCAACAAATGCAAGATTGTGGAGACATGTTCAAACCCATCTTAAAGATCGATATCGCACACTTGCAATGGATATGGTTGGATATGGTCAATCGGATATGCCTCTCAACGATTTTAAACACACACTGACAAATCAAGCAGAAGCTATTAAGGGTGTTATTGAAGCTCTAAACTTAAAGGGTAAAGTTATTCTTGTAGGTCATGATCATGGTGGTGGTGTATGTCAAATATTTGCATCAAAATATTGTGATTACATTTCAAGGTTAGCATTATTTAATTGTGTTTCTTTCGATTATTGGCCTGTCCTCGAGGTTGAAGCTTTCGCTCCTCTAGATGGTGTTGAAGATGAAGCGATCTTAGGGGCAGCTATGGGGCAGGCTGCAGCTGGATTTGCGGGACTTTTACGTACAGGAAGTCATGACAAAATGGCCTTCACGGATCAAAACGTTAAACAAAATTATCTGCAATTTTGGGGTCGTGGACCGGCTTTCCATGGATTTAAATCATTGATTAGAGTCTGCAATGACCCTACGAATGATGAAACTATGAGTGTCGACCATTCAAAGATTACTTGTCCTACATTAGTGTGTTGGGGTAAATATGATGCATTTATGCCTATTGAAGCGGGACTACGTTTGAAAAAAGCAATTGCTGGACCAACGCGATTCCAAATAATTGACAATGCTGGACACTATGTTCCAGAAGATCGACCAGAGATTGTTGCAGATTATCTCGATGACTTCATAACTGAATGGGAAGGCGTAGAAATTTCATCTTAACCATAATTAATTTGTTCAGCTGCTTTTACTAGTGGCTGAACGTCTTATGCAATAATGAACTTCGCAAGCTAAGCTTAGTTGTTCGTATATCGGTCTTAGTTTAAGAGATACTATTCACAACCTTGTAGTAGTGAAGATCAAACTGTGCTCCTTTGAGTATAACGTAAGATGAGAGATTTTTTATATAAAGAATCTCTACGATTACTTAACTGCTTTTACGGGCAATGACTTGACGAATTAAATACAAAATATTTGCACTTTAAGTGCCGACGATGATGAATGACAATTTGATTTTACTAGATAATGTCTAGTGAAACTCACTACTAATGAGCTGATATCATAAGTCAATGGTGCAATTTGTCTGTATTGATTGTCATTGACTGATTCATTGACATATCGTCTATACAATTCAAAAGTAAGGTTGCTTCGTTATCCTTCCTATTAATCCTTCTTTGTTGCTAAAAATCTTGACACATTTCGACACATTTCGACACATTATTCGTGCTGATGATCAGGTTGATAATCTTCAAAGTTCATTGCGATGAATGCTGAAATCAGAAAAATGACAGCAACGAGTCTCGATAAATAATTTAGCTATTATATGTTTTTCCACCAGTGATTTAAGTCGCATCACAATAAAAAGGGCATAAACAAGGTCGCTAAACTGAGTACCAAGAAAAATCCAGCCATATCTGTAATTGTCGTCAACAAAGGCCCTGAAGCTACAGCGGGATCAATTCCAAAACCTTTCAACACTAATGGTACCGTACCTCCGATAGCGACTGCCAATACAGTATTAACTGACAATGCTAATCCAATAACTAAACCAAGTACCGCATTATCCTTCCATAACCAGGCCACAACGCCGATCATAATGCCCAAAATAATACCATTGATTATTCCAACACTAAATTCTTTTTTAAGTACATGAAATAGGTCCTTTGGCTTGGTCAAACCTAATGCTAATTCACGCATACTAACCCCGACAGCTTGATTACCTGAGCAGCCACTCATATCAGAAACCATCGGCAAAAATATAGCGATGGCAATAACGGCGGTTAAGGTTTCTTCATAAGCAGAAATAACACTAGCTGCAATAATGTTCAGCACAATATTGGAACTTAACCACGCCAAACGACGACGCGATCGATACCATGTCGGCATAGATCGTAATTCATCACTCACTTGTTGACGCGCTAAACTACGATGTTCTTGTTGAGTCCGCAAAGCATCGGCGACGGCTTGTCGTGACAACACACCTAAAGGTGTGCCATGTTTATTCACCACGGGCAAACCTAAAAATGGATGCTCTTCAAATATATCTTCAAGCTCTTCTAAGGTTTGATAAGGCCTTACTGCGAGAGGTTCAGTCATAATGTCTGATAATGCCGCAGTGCGTTTACTGGTTAACAATCCTCTTAGCGATACCACTCCAACTAGCTTGCCTTGTTCATCAACAATATATGGATGTTGTCCTCGATAACGCTCAAAATCCTCATCGCCTGAAGCAATACGTTTGAGAACTGCGCCTACTTTTTCCGCCATTTTAAATGAGAACACTTCCCATTCCATCAGTCCGCCAGCAGTGTCATGTTCATATTGTACTAATTGCCGGACACCTTCGGCTTCATCTTCATCCATTTCGGACAAGATAGCTGCAGCACCTTTATCATCTAACTGATGAACGATGTCAGCTTGCATATCACTCTGTAGCTCTTCCATGATCTTTGCTGCGACATGTGTTTCAACACCATCAAGTAGGCTAGCTGCAAGTTCAGGAGGTGCTTCTTCAATCAGCAACGCTGCTAACGCGGAGGGCAACATGGCAATTAATCCATGTCGAGATGCGGCATCTAAACGAATGACAATCCGTAACACATCTTGGGATGCTGTTTGTTCAACAATAGCACTAAAGCGGGCAGCATCAGCATCGATAAAAATTTGCTGCAATAGCTGCTCTGTTAACACTTCATTAGTATTATCGTCAGTGATGGTCATTGTTAAATTATATCCCCAAAGGTTTTCTTTTTGATAATTGATATTACTAAAGGATTTGTCAGAATCTTTTTGCCAATTTATTTTTACTGATGCTTTATTGCAGGCTTAAAGCCTACGCCAGCTACTTCTACTCTCATAAAATCTCAAGCTTTAATTCGTCTGGGCAACAAATCTAATACTGCAGTCACATCTATACTGAATAACACGCAAAGCTAAACATTGCCCTGTAATTTAACAACATAGTACGCCTGATAACTGCAATTTAACCCATCATTCGAGCACAACCCATAAAGTTACTATTGCAGTTGCCGCCGTGGTTATTTTTGATACAATTTCAATGCTGCTATATCTTCTCAAGGGCTGATAAAACTCAGCTACCGGAAATTTGCTTACTCAATTATCCATGAAGTTACTTAAGTTGAAGCTGCTGGTTATAGTGTCAGCGTTGTTGTCGAATCAACAGCTATAATAGAGAAATGTTACGGGTTATTTTGCTCGCGCCTTTTCTACTTCTATTATCTTTGCTTGAATAATGTAGAACAATAAAATTAGATTCGAATACAAGTGGCACAAATAAACAAGCCATCACCATTCCTTAGTTTGCCTTATCATTTATTTCAGTAAGTGGTATTAATTCTTTAGGTATTATTTGGCTCAAACTGACAAAATCGTTGGTTTATACTGAGACAATTTTCTAACAATGGCGATTGTGATATTAGGATTACACATCCATAATGACGCTATTCCTGAGGCAGGGATCAAACCGTTATTGTTAGTAGGAAGTGTGTGTTTTTATTAGTCGGTGGTTTCTACATTAATAAAGGCTTAACTTAACCTTTGCTTAAACCTAAAAAAAGCGTGATTATCGCCAATCAATAACCACGCTCAATTTAAATAAATTAAATTAAATTAATTATTAAAGGTTAATTCATCATTAACGACATCTACTTTAATAGTATCGCCGGCTTTGAATTTTCCTGATAATAAATCATGTGCCAAGTGATTTTCTACTTGTTGTTGAATCACTCGTTTAAGCGGTCTTGCACCATAAACCGGGTCAAAGCCAGCTTCAGCAATAAGATCTAGGGCTTCATCACTGACTTCTAATGCCATATCACGATCAGCCAAGCGTTGGCGCAAATGACCTAATTGAATATCAGCAATCGTATGGATCTGATCGCGTTGTAAAGGATGGAAAACGACCACATCATCAACTCGATTAATGAACTCAGGACGAAAATGTTGGCCGACGATCTCCATAACAGCAGCTTTCATTTTTTCGTAGTTATCTTCACTTGCCATTTCTTGGATTATATTTGATCCTAAGTTAGAGGTCATCACAATAACGGTATTACGAAAATCAACCGTTCGACCCTGACCGTCCGTCAAACGACCATCATCCAATACTTGTAGCAAGATATTGAAAACATCTGGATGTGCCTTTTCTACTTCATCAAGCAGAATGACGGAATAAGGTTTACGACGCACCGCCTCAGTCAGATAACCGCCTTCTTCATAACCTACATATCCAGGTGGTGCACCCACTAATCTCGCTACCGAATGTTTTTCCATGAACTCGGACATATCGATCCGCACCATGGCATCTTGGGTATCAAATAAAAACCTAGCTAATGATTTACATAGTTCAGTTTTGCCGACACCCGTTGGACCTAAAAACAAGAATGAACCATTAGGTCGATTAGGATCAGACAAACCGGCACGACTACGGCGTATCGCATTGGCAACTGCGGTTACGGCTTCATCTTGACCAATAACACTTTCATGTAACGCATCATCCATTTTCAATAACTTGTCACGTTCACCTTCCAGCATTTTTGATACAGGAATGCCAGTCCACTTAGAAACGACTTCAGCAATTTCTTCTTCGCCCACTTCGTTACGTAATAATTGAAAGTCTTTTGTTTCTGCTTGTGAAGCCAAAGTAAGTTGCTTTTCTAACTCAGGAATTCTGCCATATTGTAATTCAGACATTTTTGCATAATCGCTATTACGATTAGCCATCTCAAGTTCCATTCGAGCCTTTTCAAGTCCTTCTTTGATATGTTGACTACCATGCAATGATGCTTTTTCAGATTTCCAAATTTCTTCCAAATCAGCGTATTCACGTCCAAGTTTGTCCATTTCAGTTTCAAGGGTTTCTAAACGTTTTTTAGATGCATCATCTGATTCTTTTTTTAGGGCAACACGTTCAATTTTTAACTGAATTAAACGACGTTCCATCCGATCAAGAGATTCAGGTTTAGAATCAATTTCCATCCGAATACGACTGGCAGCTTCATCAATCAAATCAATCGCTTTATCTGGCAACATACGATCGGTAATATAACGATGCGATAACGTCGCTGCCGCTACAATCGCTGGATCAGTAATATTAACCCCATGATGCACTTCATAACGTTCACTTAATCCACGCAAAATCGCAATGGTATCTTCAACTGAAGGTTCACCGACTTGAACTTTTTGGAATCGTCTTTCTAGAGCCGCATCTTTCTCAACATATTTACGATATTCATCTAGGGTTGTGGCACCAATACAATGCAGTTCACCGCGTGCTAGTGCTGGTTTTAACATATTACCCGCATCCATTGCGCCTTCGGCTTTACCAGCACCGACCATGGTGTGGATCTCATCGATAAATAAAATGATCTGACCTTCTTGTTTAGACAGATCTTTTAATACTGCTTTCAGGCGTTCTTCAAATTCACCGCGAAACTTAGCACCCGCTATTAAGGCGCCCATATCTAGAGACAACACACGTTTATGACGCATACCTTCCGGCACTTCACCGTTGATAATACGTTGTGCTAAACCTTCGACAATAGCCGTTTTACCGACACCCGGTTCACCTATCAACACAGGGTTATTTTTGGTGCGACGCTGCAATACTTGAATCGTTCGACGAATTTCATCATCACGACCAATAACCGGATCAAGCTTGCCCTTTTCAGCTAGTTCAGTCAGATCGATAGTATATTTTTCTAATGCTTGCCGTTGTTCTTCTGCATTTTGATCAGTTACTTTATCACCACCACGTATTTTTTCTATCGCAGCTTCAAGTAAGGATTTTTTACCGCCATGTTGACGTAATAAATCGCCCGCTTGATTTTTATCTTCTACCAATGCCAATACAAATAATTCACTGGATACATATTGATCTTGACGCTTTTGGGCTAATTTATCAGTTTGATTTAATAAGCGATTTAAATCTTGTGATACATGAATATCACCACTGCCACCTTCAACGTGTGCCATACGCGTCAATTGATTTTCCAAATCGGCTTGGTAGGCTGTGATATTGACACCACTTTGTGCCAACAAAGGTCTTACAGTTCCTGATTGCTGTTGCAAAAGCGCCAACATCAAATGCGCGGGTTCAATGAACTGATGATCTCTGCCCACTGCCATACTTTGTGCTGCGGCAACTGCTTCTTGAAATTTACTGGTTAACTTATCGATTTGCATAATGGCATCCTAGATTTATATTTTGTTGCTAATTAGATGGGGTAATTCCTGAGTAAATACAAGTAGTCCCACAAAAACTAAGTTAATTATCAATCGAGTCTACACGCATCTAAATTTAATACCCTATTTTTACTTTCATCCACATTTTTAAGCTGAATCTCATGCTCAGAAAACTTGGAACTACAACTCTATATTGTTTAATTGCTTGCTTGTCATCGCTTTAGATTTCTGTAGCAGATTAAATGAACAATTTAAAAAACAAGGTTCTCATATCATCTGATATTTTAGTCAATGTAAACGTATTGATATGCCATAAATCAAGTAAAGCCTGATCAAGATCAATACACTCTATACGCCCAGAGAAACTATTATTCGATTTGCCAGCGTGTCGCCGTACTCGTGAAAGAATTAATCCATCCATGGCTTAATTCAACTCCGTTCGTCGACGACCATTAACCCCAGACGTCCTCGTCACCTCGCTAACGCTTAGGCTCTCAAGCGACTGACGGAGTGAGGATGTAATTACTGCACTATTCTTCGCTACGCTACGAAAGCTGCTGTAATTACCAACTCCTACTGCGGGCTTGCACTACTTACTCGCTATCGCATCGTTCCATGTAGTGCGTCGCGGGATTGTACAAAATAAAATTCAGCGAACTGATATTGGCTCTGCGATAAATAAAGATAGTCAACTTTATATTGCTTTGATTGCTGCGACTGTTAGCATTTAAGATATTGATTTTAATTATAATAAAGCACTAATGCTTATATGTCAGACATGTCTGACATATAACTCAGATAAACACCGTTGGTGGAAATGCAAGTATTGAGTAGTCTTGGGTTGTGTACAAAAAAACACATTTCATTATTACTTAGGGGTTACACATCATGACTGTATTATCAGCATCATCATTAGATAGCAATGACGTAAAAAATGCACAAGGCGACAATCTTGGTAGTATTAAAGAGATTATGATTGACGTTTCAGATAACTCATTAGCTTATTATGTATTATCATTTGGCGGTTTTTTGAACATGGGCGATAAGCTGTTTGCTATTCCTGCTCACGCGCTAAAACTGGACACACAAAATAAATGCTTCATTCTGAATGTTTCAAAAGAACAATTAGAAAATGCACAAGGCTTTGATAAAGATAACTGGCCAAACTTTGCTGACACCACTTTCCGTGACAGCATTGATAGTTATTATGGTCGTCGTTCAGTTTTATAGCTGACAAATATTGTTTGTTTAAACTTCATAAATTCAGGTCGTCATTATGACGACCTTTTTTTGCCGATTAATAGATCAAGTTGAACGCTCATTATCTTCGTTCATGCAATTATAAATATTGCATTGTTACTCGTTATAACTGCAAATTATGAGAGCTGGTAACCTGCTCTACCAATAACGACGGGCACCTAAATATCGTTTTTTATAATATGGCTCATCTAAGCTGTCTATTTGTACGTTTTTCCGACTATTCGGGGCGTGGATAAATTTATCGTTTTCTACATAAATACCCACATGGGAAACACGTTGTCCCATCGTTCTAAAGAATAATAAATCACCCGCATTAAGTGCTGTTCTATCAATGTGTTTGCCAGATTTGAATTGGTCTGAAGTACTTCTAGGTATAGAAATACCATTAATCCGGTGGCTATATAAAGCTAACCCTGAACAATCAAAGCCTTCATTAGGTGAATTACCGCCAAATTTGTAAGGTGTATCCATTTGCAATCCGGCGGATTGAACAATCTCATCGCCAATAGTTTGATGTAGTTTATGACTATTAAAACTTGGGTCACCCATTGCAGATGTAGAACTATGATTCGGTATTGTCGAACAAGCTGTTGTTAACAACAGAGCAATACAACTCAGCGAGCGTTTTACACCTATTTTAATGCTTCGATAATTAAGCATTAATAAGCCATCTTTTTATAGTTCGTCTGCATCTGAATCGTCTTAGTATACTCACTTAATTAATCTTCAAATAATGATGGATCGCCTAAGCCCACACGGACAATTTCTGGCATATCATCAATAAACTCAACCACGGTTGTCGGTACTGCGGCACCAGCGCCACCATCAATGATTAAATCAACCCATTTACCAATATGATCCATAATATCTTCAGGATCTGTCATCGGCAACTCCTCTCCAGGCAGAATCATCGTTGAACTCATCAAGGGTTCATTGAGTTCATCGAGTAGCGCTAGAGCAATAATATTATTGGGTATTCGCAGACCAATCGTTTTACGTTTAGCGTGTTGTAATCGACGTGGTACCTCTTTGGTGGCTGGCAAAATAAAGGTATAAGCGCCTGGTGTATGTGCTTTTATTGCACGAAACACACTGTTATTCACTTTGGCATAAGTTGAAATCTCTGACAGATCACGGCACATTAAAGTAAAGTTATGATCACTATCGAGTTGACGAATTCGGCGGATTTTATCCATTGCGTCTTTGTCACCAATGTGACAACCCAATGCATACCCTGAATCTGTGGGATACACCACTAAACCACCTTTACGAATAATGTCACACGCTTGGACAATTAATCGTTTTTGTGGATTTTCAGGATGTATATGGAAAAACTGACTCATGAAAAACCTTTCAAAAAAGCCCAACAATATGCTGAGAGATAGGCCATTTCTAAAATAGAAATGGCATTTAAACTATAAGGATAACCTTTTTTTTACAAACACAGTGAATAACGAGAACCATATCGATGACAAAAGTGCTCACATAATAGAGTATTACTGGCCCCTCACACTAAAACTCCCAAAGTTTTTTGGCTAATACCACCGTGTCTAATCTATCAAGCCACCATTTCAATCCCGCTCCCTGTTCAGCTGTACGCCAAGCGATGTAAAGCGGTTCCGGCTGACGCGGCTCTTCCACTTGTTTAATAATAAGTTGATGATTGGCGAGCGCAATTCTCGCGATCGGTTCTGGCACAAAACCAACACCTAAACCGGCTTGTTGAAAGGCTAATTTTGTTTTCATATCAGGCACTGATAACGTGTTTTGTCCACTCAATAAACCCACTGTTCTTGATGGCATCCTACGTACCGAATCACGGACTGTTATCGCACAATGTTGTGATAATTCAAACTTACCCAGCGGTTTATTAACTAATGCCAATGGATGTTCAGGTGCCACGACAAATACAAAATCTATCATACCGATTAGTTTTGTTTTATAACCACCACCCGATGGACCTTCACCCGCCGCGCCGATAAGTAAATCTACCCGACGATCTAATAAAGACTCCCATGTTCCAGATAATGAATCATGTAAAAAATTTAGCCTTGTCAGTGGTGAAATAGCAGAAAAATCAACCGTTTCGTTGATAAGACTGGCCGGACTAAAAATAGTATCCATGCCAATATTTAATTCTGTTTCCCAACCGGAAGCAACACGCCGCACTCTGTTTTCAATATCTTCTGCTGTTTTGAGTAAATAACGTCCTTCATTAAGTAACTCACGACCGATCTTTGTTAAGGTTATTTTTGGCCCAGCTCGATTATAGATTTTGACACCAAGGTCTTGCTCCAATTTACTGACCGTATATGAAATGGTTGATGGCACTCTAAAAAGCGCTTCAGCGGCAGCGGCAAAAGTACCCAGCCTATCTATGGTATCCAATATCAGTAAGGAATCTAAGCTTAGCTTAAACATTCGAATTATTCGATGATTGAACTGTATATTTTCCGTTTTTCATTTTGTAGGCACTCCTTCATACTTCAATTAAGCAATATCAATGCATTGGAATTATTGCACATAACGGACATTGATTAAGCAAATAGCCATCATATTTAAGGGTAATAAAATGCTGATACTTCACAAAAATAGTCAACGTGGTGCCGCTGATCATGGCTGGTTACAATCGAATCATTCCTTCTCATTTGGCAGCTATTACAACCCTAATGAAATGGGCTTTGGTCCGTTACGGGTTATCAATGAAGATCGCGTCCAACCTAGTAAAGGTTTCGGTGAACATGGGCACGATAATATGGAAATCATCAGCTATGTATTGAGTGGTGAACTCGGACATAAAGACAGTATGGGTAACGGATCAGTGATTCGTTACGGTGATGTGCAAAGAATGAGTGCTGGTACAGGCGTCAGACACAGTGAGTTTAATCATTCTGCAAAAGAACCTGTTCATTTTCTACAAATCTGGATTCAACCTGATGTTCAAAATATTGAACCTAGTTATGAAGAGAAACATTTCGATACGCAATCTAAAACAGCAATGCTTTGCCTGATTGCATCATCTGATGGTCGAAATGGATCGGTACTAGTTCATCAAGATATCAGTATTTATGCCACCATCATTGATGGCGAGGATGCGATTGAGCACGTTATTTTACCCACGAGAACCGCTTATTTACATTTAATTTGTGGTCAAATCACTGTCAATGGTCAGCAGCTCACTGAAGGTGATTCGTTAAAGATAACGGTTGAAAAGGAACTTATTATTAATAATGCTACCAACGCTGAATTTTTATTGTTCGATCTACCCTTTTAATTTTAATTTTTTTACTGAGAATCTTACTCACTTTTGGAAAAATTCATCAGTAACATATAGAATCTTTATCATTAGTACATCAGATAATAATGAAGTGGCTAAACAGTTCAATGTATTTCACCATCAGAAGAAGCGAAACTTGCATCTTTAAATAGGTGCTGGCTGGCTAAAATGGCTTATCAAAGACGTCGTATAATTATTTGAAGTATTCGCTTCTAATCAAGCCTCATTTATGTAACAAAATGTTGGAATAGATATTCCTGACTCAAATTAAAGGTCAGGAATATTCTAAATATGATTTTTAAAACGCTCTAATCAATGACGCTACAGACTACCAAGTAGACCAAATAGGCACACAACTTTTGGGCAATATAGCCAAACTTCCAAGTTCTATCCACGTATTATCAGGTGTGTGAAAATCAGAACCACACGAAGCAAGTAATTCAAACTGTTCAGCCAGTCGCGCCAGATTTTTAACTTCTTCTGGATGTTGTCGTCCAGAAACAACTTCCATACCAACTCCGCCCACTTCTTTAAAGTCAGTGATAAGTCGGCAAAGTTTAGTCGCAGTCATTTTATAACGTGCTGGATGTGCAATAACAGCTTGGCCGCCCGCAGCCGTGATCCATGAAACGGCATCGGTCAAACTAGCCCATTCAACCGCCACATATCCCGGTTTATTTTTCACTAGAAACCGTTTAAAAACATCACTAATATTTTTAGCATGACCATATTCGACCAGAAACTGAGCAAAATGTAGTCGGCCCAACATTACCTCAGATGAATATTTACGCGCGCCCTCAAGTGCGCCAGCAATACCTGCTTTTTCTAATCTTTCCGCCATTTTTGCAGCGCGGTCAATACGATACATGCGCATTTTCAGCAAACCCTGTTGCAAGGTAGCATTATTTTCATCAATATTTAAACCGAGAATATGGACAGTGCCTCCGCCCCACGTTACCGAAATTTCAACGCCAGGAATCAATGTTAAATCAGTATTTTGTGATGCATGGTGCGCTGCAACTAGGCCTTCAGTACCATCGTGGTCGGTCAGTGCTAGCACATCAACGCCACGGGCTATCGCGCGAGCAACAAGTTGTTCAGGCAACAAGGCGCCATCAGATGCAATAGAGTGAGAATGTAAGTCATAACAAGTCATTCTGATCATTTTACGTTAAAATGACGATCGTTACTTTTTAAAGCAAAACTTCCATGAAACTATTTTTTGATTTTTTACCGATTGCTCTCTTTTTTATCGCCTATAAATTCGGCGGCGGTATCTATCAATGGGGCGGGCAAGAATATGACCTCAAAGGTATTTATGTCGCTACAGCCGTAATGATAATCGCTTCAGTGTTACAAGTAACTATCACTTGGTTACTGACTAGAAAAGTCGAAAAATCACATTTAATTACCTTAGTGCTCGTGCTCGTTTTGGGCGGTGCCACCCTATGGTTACAAAACCCTGATTTCATCAAATGGAAACCCACTGCGGTGAATTGGCTATTCGCATTGGCATTTATTGGTTCTCAAGTATTTACTGAAAAATCTTTACTTGAACGTATGATGGCGGAACATATTCAATTACCCGCCGCGATATGGTTCAAGCTCAATGTTGCTTGGGTATTATTTTTTATCGGCTCAGGCTTAGCCAACCTTTATGTTGCGTTTAATTTTGATGAAGATACATGGGTAGATTTCAAACTATTTGGCTTATTGGGCTTAACCATTGTATTTATAATCTGCCAATCGGTGTATCTCGCTAAACATGCAATTGAATCTCCTGACTCTGGATCATCTAAGGAAAGTAAATAATGCTTTACGCCATCATTAGCGAAGATGTTGCCGATAGCTTAAATCTTCGCTTAGCTGCCAGACCCGCACACCTTGAACGCCTAAATGAATTACAACAACAGGGCCGCTTGATATTGGCTGGCCCTCATCCTGCAATTGATTGTGAAGATCCCGGTCAACAAGGTTTTAGCGGCAGTCTTGTCGTAGCGGAATTTACCGATTTATTACAGGCACAAATTTGGGCTGATGCGGATCCCTATGTCGAAGCCGGCGCGTATGCTCACGTCGTTGTTAAACCTTTTAAAAAGATTTTACCATGATTGATTCCGATACTACCGTCAGATTACAAGCCGCGCTCAATACGTTGAATCCGAGTTATTTAGAGCTGCAAGATGATAGCGCATTGCATGCTGGTCATGCTGGCAACACCGGTGGCAGCCATTATTCAGTGACTATTGTGAGTGAAGCATTCACCGATTTATTAATCATTAAACGCCATCGTTTGGTCTATGAGGCAGTAGGTGATTTAATGGTTAAAGAGATTCATGCGCTCAGCATTCAAGCAAAAACGCCTGCTGAGTTTGGCCTAAAATAATCAGCGTTTGATGGCTAAAGACAACGAGGTTTCAGGCAGAAATGAAGCCTTTTTACGTCAATTAGAAATCCAAAGATTAAATAAACCTAGTAATCGTATTATCGATCTACGTGGCAAAGTAGCAGGAGAATGTCAGGCGTATACGTTTGGAGAACGTATTCATTATCTCGATGATCGCGCTTATTTACTGGCTAAACAATTATTAGCTCATTTTGATGGTCGTTACACAACAGGGGTTTATGAATCCTTGCTGAAGGCATTAAAAATGCTTAATCAACAACAAAGCGATGCCACAGTTAACGCTAAAAAAGAAATTCTTTACCAAGATCCGTTGCAGCCGCAATACATTCCGTTTGATCAAATTTTACAGCGTAAAGAACGGCGAGTAGTTTATTCCAGCCCTATTGATATTACTATTGCTGATGTTCTTTATCATGGTTCCACCATCGACATTACCAGTCGCGCGATCAGAATAACTCTACGCCGGGCGCACACCATTGAGCAGGGAGATTATGTTAGCGTCACTTTTTCAGGCTTCAATGAGTTAAACGACTTAAATGTTCAAAATGCCTCGGCTTTATTGAGTAATATTCGTTATAAAGTTGCTCAAATCGAACATAATGAAAATTATACCTCTGCAATATTAGTTCGTAATCGAGATGATAATATCGCCATAAGCAACTGGTTTGATGATTGGACACAAAAACAAAGTAATCCTGCCCATGTCGATCTCAATGATTCAATTTATAATCTGGCAAGCCGTTATTATTTGAGATTATTCACTCGCTCATTAAATACACCGTTAATTTGGATAAGCCACTCGGATGATCCTGAACCAATAAAAGCCGTTCAGTTATTACTCAATAATGATGACAAGCTCGTTATATTTTTAAGTAATGGCAGCCATCAAGCGGATTTATCGCTACTACCCATTAATAACGTCATGGCGAATGGCGAATCTTACTTAGTTGTCGTTTATAAGATTAATAATCGGCTAAAAAGTATTGCCGTTCCTCGCAATAAACCATACCTAATCGCTAAAGCTCTAAATTGGCATCATCAGCAACAACACAGTTATCTTTTGCTTTTAGAAACCGCTGAGCAACATTTTGACCTCACTATCTTTGCCGATGAACTCGCCTTTATCAGCGATTTAGATCCGAACTATGCCGAAGTATTAGCTGATCGCTTAAAGTCAATTAAACAGACTATTTCCATTTTCGATCTATCGACGGTTTGTTTAAATGTTAATTCACACGCTACCTTTAGTGAACATGAATTAAACCTACACAGTATCGTTAATGTCATACAACATACATTGCCAGTTCCAACTTCGTTTAAACACTTTATCAAACGAAATCATACGAGATTTTTTGTCAACACACCTGTCAAAGCGCATCTAGGACGAGAAGTATTTAATGTGCCTACGATAGATTTTTCGAAAGATGGTTTATCACTAAAAATCCCCGATACAGTGAATTTTCCTGAAGATGGTCGAATCACTATTGACTTCGACCGCTGGCAAAATCAAACCAATAAATATGATTTAAAGGGTATTTCTTATTTGGTGAAGAGCAAAATAAGATTGACGAAAGGACAAACAAGATTAGGTTTACAGCGTTTGTCACACTTAAGCCCTGTCAGCATCAATCAATTTTTTGAATCAATAATTGAAAGCAACAAAGATAAGCTTGCGATCAATAATCGTGATCTTATTGCCGACAAAGAATCATCGATTTATCGTAGATTGTTACCCGCAACCATCACTGCTATACCCGTCTATTTTGGTGTTGATTCGAATCAAAAAAGAATTCTCCAGGCCATTGCTACTACACAATTTAATCACGCAGAACAATATGATTCTTTTTGGCAGTCGCTCGCAAAAATGGTGATGCTTTTATCGGAAATCATTAAAAATCAAACGATTAAAAACAGTAGTGGGTTAAATTTCGGTCTATATTGTTATCAAACAAAAGCCAAAAATAATGACTGGGTGATAAAAACTGATTTTGATTTTTCGTATTCCGCAGCAAAAGAATTATTTATTAGCCGCGCATTGGCACATGAGCATCATGTATTTTTCCAATGCTCATTAATGCCTATTCAATTAAATGCGTTAAATCATGAAGACGATCTGAACACACTGTTGCTAGCGCTGCGGAATCAATCACCACATAAAGTGAAGCAAGTTCGAGAGGTTTTATATGGTTTATTTGGCATTGGCAGTCTGCTTGATGTAACAGATATTATCGCTGCAGCTTATAGAAAATTTAAACAATTTTAACCGGCAATCTTCATCTTATCGATCCAAACTGAACCGGTACGCGTATTTCCTCGCATGTTGATATCATTACCCACTGCTTGAATACCCATAAACATATCGCGTAAATTACTGGCAATAGTAAACTCATCAATCGCATATTGGATTTCGCCATTTTCTACCCAAAATCCGGCAGCACCTTGTGAATAATCGCCAGTTACAATATTGACGCCCATGCCCATGGTTTCAGTTACCACAACCCCTGTACCCATTTCTTTGAGTAAATTGGCAAAATTTAAATCACCACTATCGATCGTCAAATTATGAACACCACCTGCATTTGCAGTCGTCGTCATGTTTAATTTACGAGCAGAATAACTATCTAAAACATAGCCTTGCAACACACCATCGGTAATGATATCACGAGCTTGCGTTGCCACACCATCACCATCAAAAGCAGCGCTACCTAAGGCTTTTAATAAACGAGGTTGTTCATGAATATGCATAAATTCAGGAAAAACTTGTTTGTCTAGATGATCTACTAAAAATGTGGATTTACGATACAAAGCACCGCCACGAATGGCAGAAATAAACTGACCAAATAAAGAGGGCGCGATTTCAGCGGCAAAAATAACCGAATACGAACCTGTTTTCATTGTTCGAGCATTTAAGCGTTGTAATGTATTTTTTGCAGCACGTTCACCGATGTACTTAGCCGAATCTAAATCCATAGCATCACGCGAAATATCGTACCAATAATCACGCTGCATACCACGATCATCATTAGCGATTAAAGTGCAAGATACGCTGTGGCGACTACTCACCGTACTGCCTAAAAAACCATGACTATTGGCATAGACACTACCACCTTCATGACTTGATACACTACCACCTTCTGAATTAGTAATACGTGGGTCGACATCAAACCCGGCACGTTCACATTCTGTTGCAATAATGATTGCGCGCTCAGCGTCAATATCCCAAGGATGATACAGAGATAGATCAGGAAATTCAGTAGCCATTAAATTAGCATCTGCCAAACCCGCACAGTCGTCTGCTTGAGTATATTTTGCAATGCGACTTGCGGCTTTTACAGCATCAGCAATCGCAGCAGGCTTTAAATCAGAGGTGCTGGCAGAGGCTTTGCTTTGGCCAAAATAAACTGTGATGCCCAAACCCGTATCACTATTGTATTCGAGCGTTTCCACATCACCTTGTCGAACACTGACCGATAAACCTTTACTGTGACTTACGCCCACTTCGGCTTCGCTAGCACCTTGTAATTTTGCTTGTTGTAATGCAATTTCTGCGGCTTGTTGAAGCGCGGTGGTATTCATCCGGTTACTCATACTGATAGTTCAACCTCATCAATTATTTGTTACGAAGATATAAGCTTCGTAGTTCTAATACACCCTGCGCATTTAATGAAATAATCAAATACAAGGCATCAGGATAATCAGCGTTTCAGATCGTTCACTGAAGGCAGTACAGCTGATTAGGATACTTTTTTACATACTGGACAATCGGGATCTTGGCGTAATTTAAGTTCACGCCAAGTCATCGCAAAAGCATCGAGGATCATTAATCGACCCGCTAATGATTCGCCAATATTGGTTAATAACTTAATCGTTTCCACAGCTTGCATACTGCCGATGATCCCCAATAACGGTGATAATACACCGCTTTCAGAGCAAGTTTGTTGTAACTCTCCATTGTCTTCATAGATACAACGATAACATGCACTACCCATTATTCGCGGATCGTACACGGTTATCTGAGCTTCCATACGGATTGCCGCACCAGAGACTAGCGGTGTTTTGAGTTGCTGAGTGACTTTATTTAATAAAAAACGTGTTGCGAAATTATCCGTACAATCTACCACCACATCGGCAGCGCTGACCGCACTCTTTAAACTCTTTTCACTGGGCCTAACGGTTTGAATTTCCACCTGAATAGTACTATTTAAGTCACGAATGCTATCCGCTGCTGACTCCACTTTGAGACGATCAATATCATTTTCACCATGGATAATCTGTCTTTGCAGATTAGATAATTCAACAACATCATCATCTACCAAGGTCAAATGGCCGACACCTGCTGCGGCTAAATACAGGGCAACGGGTGAACCAAGTCCACCGAGACCCACAATCAATACGCGGCTATCAAGCAATTTTTGTTGACCAATAATATCTATTTGAGGCAATAAAATTTGGCGACTATAACGAAGTAATTGTTCATCATTCATTGCTTGTTGTTTCACCTTAAAAAGTAGTCAAGAACACAATTATACCGCGACTCTACCCATAGTTACGCGGTCATTACCACCAAAATCTTGCTTTGATGACACTTCGCAAAATCCCGCTTCGCCGAATAATTGTTTAACGAGTTGAGCTTGATTATAGCCATGCTCTACCATTAACCAACCATCCGACTTCAAACACCGTTGTGCTTGCATTACTATCAATCGGATATCGTCCAAACCATCGATACCTGATGCTAATGCCGACAGCGGTTCAAATCGTAAATCACCTTGCGACAAATGAAGGTCATTTGCTTCAATATAAGGCGGATTACTGACCACGATATCAAGCGACTTTTCAGCAATAGCAGCTAACCAACTACCACGCCAAAACGATACATTGTTCAAATGATTAATGAATGCGTTTTCTTTTGCCACCTTTAGCGCTGCCATAGAAAAATCCATAGCTATAATTTTTGCTAAAGGCTGTTCAGCCGCTAATGACAATGCAATTGCACCTGAGCCTGTCCCCAAATCAACCACGCACATAGCAGGTTTTAGTTTTTCCATTGCCAAGGCCACTAATAATTCAGTATCAGGTCGCGGAATTAATGTATCTGCAGTGACCTTTAAATCTAATGTCCAAAAACCGCATCGACCTGTTATATAGGCCACAGGCTGTCCTTGTTGTCGCTTTTTAATAAGTTCGAGCCATTGAAATTGTTGATCAGCGGTTAATGATTTATCTGACCACGCATGTAAATAAGAGGTGGAGCAATCAAGCAGATAACATAACAATACTCGACTATCTATTTCAGTATTATCACCATCATTAAGCTCAATATATCCATAGCGCAAAGCTTCTGTTATATTCATTTAAGCGAACATTATCGTAGCTAATATTAACACCGCGCCACCGAGTCCTATTACTAGCTTCTTCAACATGGACACTTGTTGAGATAATGCCTTTAACCCCGGATCATCGATGCTATTATCAGTATTGGCATCGGGTTGAATGTTAGCGCCGGCCAACGATTCTTCGACAACTGTCCGCGCTATCGGCACAATAGTTTGTGTTAAATGATCATCCATATACGACATGACCATCGGTGCAATCTTAGCTTCAATTTGCTGCATTAACGGGTCAAAAATTTGTTGCTCATGTTGCTGCAGCCAAACTTGCCCTTCCCTGTTTAACATTGCCATTATTTGTCTAGGTAATCCGACTTCTATAACTGCATTTTGCACAGCTTTTTCTGCCGAATTCGCCACCGCATCATGTGCAGCATGCTTAGCGACCGAATTAGCAAGATCTTGTGTGATATATTTAGCCTGTGCTAACACTTCGGTTTTCAATGCTGGCAATAAGGCATCAACGGATAGTCTGACTTGATCATCTATCATTTGTTCTGCAGTATCAGCTGCGACTTGACGGCTAATATCCTCGGCCATTTCTCGCACATCTTTATGCATTTTTGGTAATAGATCACGCTCAACCGCAGCCATTATATTGGCAAGCAATGCCTGTTCATCCGCACTATTATCTAACAAAATTAGCTGTTCAGCGATAAGACCTTCGGCAGTATCATTAGCTACTTGTCGACTGACCGTTTCTGCGAGTTCACGGAGATCTTGCTGTATCGTTGGTAATAAATCTTGTTTAACCATCGTAGCGAGTTCAGCCAATAATGTCGCTGTATCGATAATGGATAGAGCAGGAGCGTCACTAGCGATAGGATTAATTGCCACATCAGATTGGTAAACAGTCGACATCTGTTGTGCTAATTCAGCAATAATGGCTTTTAAAGCTTCGGCCTCAGGCGGTTTTGTAAGTGTCGCCAACGCGCCTACTCCCTGTGATTTTATTCGATCCGCATCTGTATCATGGCCAGTACATACCACTACAGGTATATGTTTTAAATTATCATCAGCTTTAATACGCTGGGTTGCGGTCAAACCATCCATGCCACCCATCATCACGTCCATGAAGATAATGTCTGGCTTAACATTGCCATCTTTTAAATATGCTAAAGCTTCTTCGCCACTGCCGAGCTCAACAACTTCTAAGTTGTGCCCAACCAATAACTTGCTTAACGTCATCCGCGCCACACGAGAATCATCCACCACCAAAGCTATTTGCTGCATTGTTTTTCCTCGACTGCCGCCTTATCACCCGATGCGATAGACATCTAAATTCACTTTATTAATCTGACGTCCTAACATAATGACTTCACCAGCATATTGCTGCTGCATATCGCTTGCAAACTCAAAAAAATAGAAACGTTGAATTTGTACTCGACCTTGTCGATTACGCTTTAACCGTATTTTTTTCCAACCCACCGTATCATTCAAAAAAGTTACGCCATGTTGATTACAAGTTCGTTGGGCCGCTTCAATTGCCAACTCTGCGACACCGCGGCTATCCCACCAGAACCAAAGTAAACCCAACAATAACAAAATTGTTAAACCATTATCAATCACCCTAAATCTCCCCACAGGGTTTGCACAACAGCCAACGCGGCCACCGTCGCCGTTTCTGTTCGTAAAATGCGTGGACCAAAACATACTGATTCAAAGCCTGCCGCCTGTGCTTGCTCTATTTCTAGCTCACTCAAGCCACCCTCAGGGCCAATTAATAAGGTTATACTTTGTTGCCTATCTAGGTTCGTAAAGCCTTTTTTTGCCAGTGGATCTAACACTAAACGACATCCTTGTTTATTGTCTAACAAAGATTCTTCCAACGACATTATCATTGATAATTCCGGCAATACACTACGGCCACTTTGCTCACAAGCACTGATCATTATCCCTTGCCAATGTGCCCACCGTTTTTCATCTCGCCCTCCTGAAAGCTGAACATTACAACGCTCTGTAGCGACTGGAATAATCCGTGTCACGCCTAATTCAACCGCTTTTTGCAGTGCAAAATCCATGCGTTCACCACGTGAAATGCTTTGTAATAAGGTAATCGTTAACGGTGATTCATTATTAACAACTACTCTCGACAATATTCGCACTGATGATTCACGTTTAGAAACAGCGTTTAATGTCGCATCTAACTCCAATCCTCGACCATCAAACAAGCGCAAAACATCGCCTTGTTTAAGTCGCAATACTTGTACTGCATGACGATGTGCTGCTTCGGGCAAGACGAACAGTTGTTTGTCTTCATTCAAATCGGGACAATAAAATCGTGTAATTCGCATTAATTTTTTCGGCATGGATAATCAAAAGTTGAGCTTAGTTTACATGGAGTTGCCTAGTGTTTGAATGTTAACTAAAAGGTATTGCTATACTGTTGGCATGAATATAGACATTGAACAGCTCAAGACACTCGTTATTGCCGCTAGTAAAGAGGAGTTACTACCTCGTTTTAATTTGGTGAAACGTAATTATAAACGTGACGGCAGTGTTGTTACTGATGCTGATTTAATGATGCAGTCCAGACTTATTTCAAGTTTGAAAAAATTGTATCCTGAGATCGATTTGTTGGGTGAAGAAATGACAACCGATCACCAACAATCATTATTAGCATCAGATACCGCATTATGGTGTTTGGATCCTGTTGATGGCACTAGTAACTTCGCAGCTGGTGTACCTTATTTTTGTGTGTCGCTTGCTCTCATTGAGCACGGTGTTGTTACCTTAGGTTTAATTTACGATCCTATTCGTGAAGAATGTTTCACGGCGCAACGTGGTCAAGGCGCCTATCTAAATAACGAACGACTAATTAGCCAAGACACTGGTTTGCAATTAAAAGAATCGATTGCATTGATAGACTTCAAACGTCTGACAGCAGAGTTGGCAACCGAATTAGTCACCAATCGCCCGTATGGTTCGCAACGTAGTTTGGGATCAATTGCCTTAGAATTATGCTGGATTGCAGCTGGACGCTGTCATATTTATCTACATGGAAAACAGCAGTTGTGGGACTATGCTGCCGCGCAATTGATTTTGTCAGAGGCGGGCGGGTTAGCATTGACTCTTGAAGGCAAGCTGCTCGGCAGTGATAGTCTAAAACCTATTTCTACGCTTGCAGCTTTAGATGAATCATTATTTAACGAGTGGGCAAGTTACTTAACTGTTCCACGATGAACTCTAACAGCCTTATTTTGCCTGATTGGCCTGCACCTCAGTCTATTAAGGCTTTTAGTACCACGCGTATCGGCGGTTTTAGTTCACCGCCGTATGAAGGTTTTAATCTTGGTACTCATGTCGGAGATGAACCAGCTAACGTGGTCACAAACCGCGATTATTTAGTAAACTTAGCACTACTACCCGAATCACCACGTTGGTTAAACCAAGTTCACAGCACTCGCGTAATTAATAGTCATGACTGGCAACTAAACAGTGATGCCGATGCTATTGTCAGTCAGCATATTAATCACATCTGCACGATTATGACGGCGGATTGTTTGCCCGTATTGTTGTGTAATAAACAAGGTAATACTGTGGCTGCGATTCATGCTGGATGGCGTGGTTTAGCAGCGGGTGTTATCGAAAAAACGATAACTCAGTTTGGCGGTGATCCTCAAGATATTCTAGTATGGCTTGGTCCGGCTATCGGTCCACAACAATTTGAAGTTGGCCCCGATGTCTATCAAACATTTATCCAACATGACGTTAAGGCCTCTCAGGCGTTTAAGCAAACGGATGCCACACACTATTTGGCTAATATTTACTTATTGGCTAAACAACGCTTAACAGCTCTTGGCATCGAGGCTATCTTCGGTGGCGATTTATGTACTGCAACTGATCAACGTCGCTTTTTTTCTTATCGCCGCGATCATATCACCGGCAGAATGGCATCGATCATTTGGATCAGTGATAAATAAGGTATGATCTGTTAATTTAAGTTTATCCCCCTTGGAATGTTATGGAATTATTGCTTTGGATCATTGGCTTCAGTTTGATTGGCGGTTTATTAAGTGTCGTGGTCGCATCATCATTTTTACTGCTATCAACTAATGCTCGCAATGTGGCGGTTCCACACCTAATTAGTTTTGCTATCGGCAGCTTATTAGGCGCCTCTTTTCTAGGTTTAATTCCTCATGCCATGGAACATCAATATGCAGTTGATCCACATACTATTGGACTCACCTTATTATTAGGTCTACTTAGCTTTTTCTTACTTGAAAAAATGGTCTTATGGCGTCACTGCCACAGTGATCATTGCGAAGGCCATTTACCTGAACTTGATAATGCACCCTCACATTCGCATGCCCACCATAATCATCAAGACAGCAAAAATAAAGCGGCAGGCACCTTAATTTTAATCGGCGATACGTTTCACAATTTTGTGGATGGCATTTTAATAGCCGCGGCATTTATGACAGATATTCACCTAGGTATTGTTACCTCATTAGCTATCGCTGCTCATGAGATCCCACAAGAAGTAGGTGATTTTGTCATTTTATTACACAGTGGTTTTTCACGAAAAAAAGCATTGTACTACAACATGTTATCAAGCTTAGGTACCGTTGCTGGCGCACTACTTGCCTATTTTGCATTATCAGACATGCAACAGCTACTACCTTATATTTTGATTATCGCCGCTTCTAGTTTTATCTACATTGCAGTCGCAGATCTCATTCCTGGCTTACATAACAAAGTAAAATTATCTGAAACCTTGCAACAAATATCACTGATCGCCGCCGGCACGGTATTTATTTATATTGCTCATAGTACGTTGCATTAATCGTAATAATGTCTAAACAATTAATTATTTGGCAGTATACAGATAAAAAGACAGGTCACGAAAATCAAGCTAACGGTTTAATAGATGCAATGGCTGACTTGACATCAATTAAGCGTCATACAATTGATGTATCTCAGAACTTATTTCAATTTTTATTGGCATTAATTTCAGGTCGTTTTTATCGTCAATTATCAGCACTAGAAAACCCCGATTATCTCATTGCAGCAGGCCGACGCACCCATCTGCCGATGCTTTTGGCTAAATTAAGGTTTGGCGGAAAAAGTATTGTTTTAATGCGTCCTTCTTGGCCCAAGAAATGGTTCGATATACTTATTATCCCTGAGCATGATCACTCTAAAGCAAGCCCAAACATTCTAACTACTCAAGGGGCCATCAACACCATAACACCGTCATCGACCCATGATATAAATCAAGGAGTTATCTTGATAGGCGGACCCAGTAGACACTATTATTGGGATACAGCAAGCATTGTCCAACAAATCTTATTGTTACTAAATAATAAGCCTGAAATATCATGGATGATTATTAACTCCCGCCGTACCCCAGATGATTTTTTAGTTCAATTGCAAAGTGTGTCTAACAAGTACACATTCATCGATCATCATCAAACTGCTCAAGATTGGTTACCTAAGCAATTAGCTTTTGCTGGACAAATATGGGTATCGCCAGACAGTGTATCAATGATATACGAAGCGCTCACTTCAGGTGGCGCTGTAGGTTGTTTTGATCTGGAAAAAAAAAGTGATAATCGCGTTGTAAAAGGCATTGAAAAACTGATGCAAAATGGCATGTTGTTATCTTTTAGCCAATGGCAAACTACGCACACGTTAACGCTGCCACCATTTCAACTTAATGAAGCACAACGGGTGGCATATTGGATATTAAATCAATGAACAAAGTACTCACCGTCATTCAAATTTTACCCGCGCTGAATAGCGGTGGCGTTGAACGTGGAACGACTGAAATAGCCAATGCGCTAGTAAAAGCAGGTCATCGATCGATTGTTATTTCTGCGGGTGGACGTTTAGTTGAACAACTCGAAAGTGAAGGAACAACCCATATCACATTGCCTATCGGTGAAAAACGTTTAAGTACCTTGAAATATATATGGCAAATGAGAAAGGTTTTTCGAGATATTCAGCCCGATATTATTCATTTACGATCACGATTACCTGCATGGATAGCTTATCTTGCATGGAGAAAATTACCTGCATCTAATCGCCCACATATTGTGACTACAGTTCACGGTCCTTATTCCGTTAATAAATACAGTGCGATCATGACTATTGGTGAATGTGTCATTGCAGTGTCCAATATGATTAAAGATTATATTAACGAAAATTATCAAGGTGTTAATCCTAATAATATTCACGTCATTCACCGCGGTATTGATCCGCAACGCTACAATGCTGAATATCGTCCTAATAGTGCTTGGCTGACCCAATGGCAACAAGACTTCCCGCAACTTAAAAACACGTTTGTTATGACCTTACCTGCACGTATTACCTCATGGAAAGGTCAAGATGATTTCATCAGCTGCATCCATATCCTGAAAGCCAAAGGCATTAAGGTTCATGGTCTTATCGTGGGTGAAACACATCCGCGTAAACAAGCATTTTTAACGCTACTTAGACAGCGGATTCAAAAGCTGAATCTAGAGCATAATATTACGTTCACCGGTCACCGCAATGACTTACAAAATATTATGACTATTTCCAATATTGTTTTTTCCTTGGCAAAACAGCCGGAAGCTTTTGGTCGAACCACTATTGAAGCATTGAGCATGGGGATTCCAGTCATTGGTTACAATCACGGTGGTGTTGCCGAGCAACTAGATACACTATTCCCAGAAGGTAAAGTTGCTGTTGGAGATATTCAAGCCGTTGTTGATAAAGTCATCGCTTGGCAGGACTTAATGCCATCAGTTGGAACAGAGCATCCGTTTACCTTACAAGTGATGTGTCAGAAAACATTACAAATTTATCAAGAATTGATGAAAAATCCTAAGATATAAAAAAGCTGTACAACATGAAAGTCAATATCAGTTACTGATTCGCAAGCTAGTAAAAAGTATTCAATAACGTTGTTTGGGAAAACATTAGCAGCGAGCGTTTTTCAGTATAGCTACAAGATGCTTTTTTAATATCTCCATTGAAAAAAATTGCTGATAACTCTGCTTGGCATCCTTACGTGCGGACAATACCAAATCAGGTTGCCCTGCTAACTTAACAATCATTTTTGCCAGAGCGTCTGCATCACCAGCTGGTACAAAAAATAGTCCTGAATTAACGTCTTGTCTTAGTAATGCAGGATATGCTTCGGAAAAACACGTAATCACTGGACGAGCACAGGATAGGGCTTGATAAACCTTATTGGGTATAACTCTTCTAGTTTTATCTGTAGAACCGAAAATTCCTAAACAAATATCGGCCTGAGCAATTTGGCTTGGCAAATCAACATAAGGAATCCAATCGGTAAAAGTTACATTCGGTCGATCAGCCAACTTTACTTGCACTTGTTGACGTAATGGTCCATTGCCAATAAAGTGCCATTCTACTTTAGGGCCATTATATAGCTCAATGGCTTTAGCGATAACATCCGGTCCTTGTAAGCCAATATAACTACCATAAAACAGGATTTTCAATGGCTTGTTCAAGTTATGGTCTTGAGGGATAAAAATAGATTCTTCTGCACCTACGGGTAGAACCGCCAGCTTATTAGCAACCACGCCCATAACATCAGCATAGAAATCGGCATGTAGCTCTGTATCTGCCACAACATAATCTGCTGATTGCAGTAAGCTTCGTTCCCATTTCAATAATTTTACTGCTTGATTGCTGCCTTCAGAAAACTTCTTTTTTTCCCAGACTTGTTTATCGTAAGCGCTAATCAACGGATCAAAAATAAGCGGTATATTTTTTTTACTTGCCCAACGACGGGCAGCATTTACATCTCTTTGCCGAAAACAAGGAAGCCAAACGAGATCAACAACAGGTAAGCGAATCAAGCTTGCCTCGATATCGCCGAAAGCACTTAGTCGCGGCGAGAAATCAATAATCTCCCAACCAAAATCTGTGAATAATTGACGAACAATACGGTTTCTAGAGTAATTTACGTCTGAACGACCCCACCACAATACTTTTTTATCACATGCACTCACTATTTTCCTACTGGCAGTTTGTATTCATTTTTATCAAGATCTGCAAGGTAAAAGAGTATGACTAGAGCAACCACTGGAAACCACCAAAGTGTAAATAACAATGGCATCGATTGTATTGGAAAGAACATTAAAATCAAGATTTGAAACCATGGGTTAGCTAATAAGTCACTTCTAATAAGACTTCTTCGTCCCCATTTATACAACAGAAATAAAGCTGTAAAAAACCCTGAAAGTCCAATAATACCGGTTTCAGCGGCAATTGAAATCATCGGATGATGAGCATGAAAAACAGTCTCACTATTAAAGAAGTTATTTTCAGTAGCATAAGTATCGTAAGCATCAGAAAAGCTTTTTGCTCCCACACCTACAATCGGGTTTTCAATGAACATATTCTTAGCTGTTAACCAAATATCTAGACGATAAGATGACAAAGTATTCCATTGTTGATAAGTACTTGGAAACGATGAAAACGTTTTCAACTTAGTGTCTGAAATGCTGGAATTATTACTAGCGAGCATCCCCACTACTAAAAGTAACGGCATCAACGCTAACAACAACTTCACTTTTTTGTTACTAATAACATAAAGACCAATGGCAATTAACGCCGTTAACAAATCAGTCCTCACTCCAGACAGCAGAATAATAAATATAACAAAAGCTAAATAAAATATTGTCCAGATCCAACTGCTACCTTTAAGCCTAAATAACACCAAAGGTATTGTGATGGAAAGAAATAAACTTAAACGTAAATGCTGAGCAAAGGGACCGACGATTCTCACCCCATCACCCGGCCAAGGTGGCACGCCGAATAAATCGTGGCCTGAAATTAATTGTACAAGTCCATCAAACATCCAAAAAATACTGACAAAAAAGATGAATGAATAAAAAAGTTTTGATTCTATTTTTTTATCTATTAAAAACAATACTGCAGCTGCAAAAGGTACAAACAGCGGTAAAATAAAAATAAGTTTGAGCGTACCATTACGATCGTAACTATTCAGTACGGATAATATTGCCGGCACAAAAAGCAGTGTCAAAATAATCACAAAACGACGCAGCCGTTGATCGCTAAATGTTATTTTGTCCTTCACCAAAAAGAAAGTACCAAGGAGCATTATTAATACCGTTGGGATTCTCGGTCCACCAGGAAATGGTTGTGCCCAAAATATTGCACTAACTAGCAATGTTGATAAATAAACACCAACCGGACCTTTCAAAAGTGCTATGGACATTCTTTATCTCTTAATATCTTTATTAATTAAACTTTGTTCGTACAACTTGGCTTCTTTTAAAAAAGCATAAAAAGCATTAATGACGCTGCCAATAAAGCCACGCCAGCCATTTAGAAAATTTCGGCGGATGAAATAAGATTTCATGAACATTACAGGAAACACCAGTAATAGCTTTAAGCCGCTACTTCTTTTTCCCTTTTCGTACTTATCAATGGCCTTACCACTTGAATATAAGTTTGCTTTCCTAACTTTCACTTCCAGAGTGACTTCACCGTAATGATTAATGACACCTGATAATGCAACAACTTTGCCGTTTACTGAGGCAGTTTCATGAAATCGTTCTGTTCCAAAACTACCTAAACTTTGTCGAAAGAACCTAATATGACTGTTTTTTTTAGCAGAAGAATGTACTGGAAAACCTAAAAAAAACTCTTGGATGGGAATATTGGCTCCTGCCACATTTTGATCACTTGCTAAGTCTAAAATTTGTAGTTTTAACTCCACGGTCAGCTCTTCATCCGCATCAAGATTTAATACCCAATCGTGCTTGCAAAGTGACTTAGCATATTCTTTTTGAACGGCCATTCCTTGCCATTGATGGTTATAAAGTCGGTCGGTATAGTGAGCGGCAAGTTCCATCGTGTTATCTGTACTATCACTATCAACAACAACAATATCATCAAACTCTTCAACACTTTTTAATACCCGATCAATATTATGAGCTTCGTTTTTAACAACTAGAAACACACTTATATTAGTCATACGCGATAGCGTCCTCGCGTCATTGCAATATGGAACTGGAGCAGATTTGTTTTTCTCAAAATAGATAGCCGTTTAATTCGATATTTGTCACCAATCGCTTCAATCCCTTTTTTGACTACCACTGCACTCAAAAAACCAGCTTTTTCTACAGATTGAGCAACACGATCATTTAACCGACCAAAAGGATAGGCAAATGAAGGACACTCCCTACCCGTCAGTTTCTCAACGTATTTTTTAGATTCGGTAATTTCGTAAATTGCACTCTCATCGGAGATTTGCGATAGATTAATGTGGGTCATCGTATGAGCACCAAACTCTATTGAGCCCGATGCCTGCATTTCAAGGATCTGTTCGCGTGTTAACTTATCAATCTTTGGCATATCTGGACATAGGTAAATGGTAGCTTTAGCTCCAAATTCTTTCAATATTGGAAACATCTGAGTGTAATTATCCTGAAATCCATCATCAAATGTTAATGCTACACGAGGAGCCGAATCATAATCACCGGAAATCACCTCAGACATCGTCAAAAACTGGTAACCACGTTTCTGTAGATAGGCTAGATGAGTTCTAAAATTTTCTGGGGTAACTACTAAGTCGGGAGGATTAGTTCCGGTTTCATCATTAATACTGTGATACATCAGTATTCTGGGATGAGCTTTTGAAACGGTAGGTCGCCAAAAGTTATAATGTGCCGCGAAATAAATAAAAATTAATACTGCCGCAATTGTCGCAAGGGTAAATAACATTATGGCGCCGTCATTAACGCGATCTTGCTGTGCGAAGCGGCTTCTCGGTGAGCGACTAGAATATTTTGGAAATAGTCAGGATCTTTAATTTGCGTCAATTCACCTTCGCGAGGAAACAATTTATCTTGTAAGCGAGATAACCAAAAACGAAGTGCAGCGGCGCGTAAAACAAGATTAAAATTTTCGACTTCATTGTCAGGGAGTGAACGTTGTTGCGAATAAGCCGCGAGCAATGCTTTATAGCGTTGCATATCCATTAATCCACGCTCATCGACACACCAATCATTAACAGCGACCGCTAAGTCGTAAAGCAAAAATTCATCACAGGCATAATAAAAGTCGATAATACCTTTTAGGGCATCACCCTCAAATAAAGCGTTATCACGGAATAAATCAGAATGGGTAACGCCCGTTGCCAACTTTAAATTGGCGTAATTTTGTTGGAAGGCAAGCTCGTCGCGTAATAATGCTGCGCTATCATCATCAAGGTGAGGTAGTAAGGTTTCAGCCATCAGCTGACGCCAATCAGGGCCTCGTTCAGTTGTACGTTGAGATTTGAACTGTTCACCAACGGTATGCATCTTACCCAATATGTCGCCTATGGCCTTACACTGCTCCATGCTAGCGAGCGTTGTGACTCCTCGGCCTGACAAGCGCATAACAAGAGCCGCGGGTTTATCACATAGCATTTTTAAATAATTACCTTGCTTGTCAGCAGCAGGATGTGCAGAAGGAATACCTTGTTGATAAAAGAAGGTCATCACATCAAGAAAATAGCTTAATTCGTCAAAGGTATGTTGTTCGAACAAGGTTAAAACAAACTCTCCTTGCTCGGTGGTCACAAAATAATTGGTATTTTCGATGCCTTCGCTAATGCCTTGATATGACACTAAGGCTCCGACAGAATAATCATTTAAAAACGCAACAAGCTCGTCACGTGAAACTTCAGTATAAACAGACATTAATAAGACTCAATAGGTAAAAAGATTTACCATTTAAACAAAATCCAGTTTGGCACCAAGTCAGACTGTAACTCAAATTGTTTGGATTCTAATGAGCCATTACCGTCTGTATCAATAAAATAATATGGCTTACCAACAGTAGGAGTCACTTTAATCATATATAGCTGACCATTTGCTCGATACTCTTCAACGGTACGATCTTCTTTTTGAATAATATTTATTTCAGGTTCAATGCTTTGTCCATCAACCAGTGGTTGAGGAATAACAGGTGGCTGGGGCAGTTCAGGATCAGCAGACCAAACATTGGCTGACATTAACAAGCTAACAACGCATACAATAGGCATAACAGCCGATTTGTTAAACATGATTTGTGCTCCGTATAATTTCGGATTAAATATAGCATTTCAAATGCCGGATTATAGCAATCTATCACCCAATACCTAAAATATAAAGTAAATTGCCATGAAAAAAACGCCTCCTTTTATCCTTGTTGACGGTTCGTCTTACCTCTATCGCGCCTATCACGCCATGAGTCAGGCAAACCTCACTAATTCAGATGGACAAGCCACTGGAGCCGTCTATGGTGTAGTGAATATGTTGCGTAAGCTATTACGTGATTACAATCCCCAACACATTGCCGTGGTATTTGATGCTAAGGGTAAAACCTTTCGTAATGACATGTTTGCAGAATATAAAGCGCACCGCCCGCCAATGCCGGATGATCTGCGCGAGCAAATTGAACCTATACATGCAATCGTCAAGGCAATGGGGCTGCCATTATTGATGATTGATGGCGTAGAAGCAGATGATGTCATCGGCACCTTAGCGCAACAAGCAACTCAGCAAGGCATCAATACCGTCATATCTACTGGCGATAAGGATATGGCACAATTAGTCAATGAACATATTACCTTGATCAATACCATGAGCAATACGGTCACCGATACTCAAGCCATTATGGATAAATATGGCATCGCTCCGAACCGGATCATCGACTATCTCGCGTTAATGGGTGACAAAGTAGATAACATTCCCGGTGTGCCCAGTGTTGGACCCAAAACCGCTACTAAATTATTGCAACAATATGATTCTTTGGAAGGTGTGATCGCTCACGCGGATGAAGTGAAAGGTAAATTAGGCGAGAAATTACGCGAATCGACGTCATTTTTACCATTGTCATACCAACTAGCAACCATCAAACTCGATGTACCATTGGACTTCTCACCGTCTACACTTAATATTCAACCAGAAGATCAACAAGCTCTGCTAGCATTATTCAAAGAGCTCGAATTTAAAACATGGACGACGGAATTAGTGCTTGCAAGCAACAGCTCACCAACAACAAGCAACGTACCCTTATCAACTATTCAACAAAATATAACAATAACGCCACTAATCGCAACAAGCGAAGGTCAATACGAAACTATTTTGACGCAAGAGCGCCTGCAGCATTGGCTGACTAAACTCACAAACGCAGAACTATTTGCCTTTGATACAGAAACTACCAGTTTAAATTATCTTGATGCGCGCATTGTCGGTTTATCTTTTGCGGTAACAGTGGGGAAAGCGGCCTATCTTCCACTTACTCACGACTATCTTGGCGCACCTGAACAACTCAATATCGACCATGTGTTAGCCTTATTTAAACCGTTATTAGAAGATCCATCACATCATAAAGTCGGTCAAAATCTAAAATATGATCGTCACATTTTGCTCAATCACAACATCGATTTACAAGGTATTCAACATGACACTATGTTGCAATCCTATGTCTTAGACAGCACGGCAACCCGTCATGATATGGATTCACTGGCTGAAAAATATTTGGGTCGTCAGACTATTCACTTTGAAGATGTGGCTGGTAAAGGCAAAAAACAATTAACGTTCAACCAAGTCGATCTTGAACAAGCCGCACCTTATGCTGCGGAAGATGCCGATATCACGTTACAGTTGCACCAAACATTATGGCCACAAATTCAAGCGATTCCTTCATTGGCCGAAGTTTATGCCACGCTGGAGATGCCTTTATTACCGGTACTTAATACCTTAGAACGTAACGGCGTTAATATTGACATTTGGATGCTGCAACAACAAAGCGATGAATTAGGTCACAAGCTCGATGAACTTGAACAACAAGCTTGGCAGTTGGCGGGTGTAAAATTTAATCTAGGTTCACCGAAACAACTTGGCGTTATTTTATACGACAAGCTTGAAATTCCAATTTTGAAAAAAACCCCGAAAGGTCAGCCATCAACGGCAGAAGCCGTACTACAAGAATTAGCTGATGATGGTCATGAATTGCCTCAAGTGTTGATGCAATATCGCAGTTTAAGTAAGCTGAAATCAACCTATACCGATCGCTTGCCAGAGCAAGTTAATAAAACCACTGGCCGCGTGCATACGTCTTATCATCAAGCCGTTACGGCAACGGGTCGCTTATCCTCATCTGATCCGAACTTACAGAATATTCCCATTCGTAGTGAAGAAGGTCGTCGTATCCGTGAAGCATTTGTTGCTTCGGATGGTTACACCTTGCTTGCTGCCGACTATTCTCAAATTGAATTACGTATCATGGCGCATTTATCGCAGGATGCAGGTTTACTGAAAGCCTTTGCTGCAGGAGAAGATATTCATCGTCATACTGCCGCGGAGATTTTTGGGGTGACTTTAGATAACGTCAGCGGCGATCAACGACGTAGTGCAAAAGCGATTAATTTTGGTTTAATTTACGGTATGTCTGCTCATGGTCTATCCAAGCAATTGGGCATTGAACGCCATCAAGCGGCTGATTATATGACAACGTATTTTGAACGTTATCCAGGCGTCAAACGTTATATGGAAAAAACGCGTGAGCAAGCCAAACTAGACGGCTATGTCGAAACATTATTTGGTCGCCGTTTATTTTTACCTGAAATTAACTCGAGTAATGGGTTGCGTCGACAATATGCTGAGCGCACAGCAATAAATGCACCCATGCAAGGCACCGCAGCGGATATCATCAAACGCGCGATGATCGATATTCATCAATGGCTTGTTGATGAAAAATCGTCGATTCGAATGATTATGCAGGTACACGATGAATTAGTGTTTGAGGTGCCAGTTGATCAAATCGATATGGCAAAAACTAAAATTGAACAATTTATGAGCAATGCCGCCAAATTAGATGTGCCATTAGACGTCGGTATCGGCACCGGCGATAATTGGGAACAAGCCCATTAATTTCAAAGCTTCATCACAACAAAAGTGTGTGCATTAACAATATTCAATAAGATTCAGTGGCTAAAATAAATTGGGTCACTGAATAATTTAGTAAGTTATCCGCTTTAACAAATCAGATAAGCTGCCATGTTATTTTATATCTAAGATTGAAGTTTGGTCAGCGTACAAGTCACAGATAAGTACGTGTTATTTTTTCTTAGCCCGAGGATGCGCATCGTCATAAACTTTTGCTAAATGCTGGAAATCGACATGAGTATATATTTGGGTAGTGGAAATATCTGCATGACCTAATAATTCCTGAACAGCTCTCAAATCACCACTTGCTTCTAGCATGTGTGAAGCAAAAGCATGACGCAATCGATGCGGATGTACCTTATCAGAAATACCTTGTTTTTTCCCCCAATAACTAAGTCGCTTTTGTATTGATCGCACACCTAATCTTTTTCCTTGTTTAGTAATAAACAAAGCAGATTGTGCAAAAAAAGCCAATTCATCACGAGATTTTAACCAATTTTGTAACGCTTTAATTGCTTGTGTTCCAACTGGCACAATTCGTTGTTTATTACCTTTACCTAACACATGGACGAGCTGATCACCAAAATCAACATCACGTAAATCTAAAGCCGCTAACTCAGCCAAACGTAAACCTGAAGAATAAAACAATTCCATCATCGCCCGATCACGACAGCCAATCATCGTATCTTGCGACGTGCCATCTAACAGTCCGCTCATTTGGTCAACATCTAATGTCGATGGCAAACGTTTTTCACCTTTAGGTGCTTGTACAGCTTGTGCGGGATTGTTATCTGCCAGACCTTCACGGATTAAATAACGATACAAGCTACGCGTTGCGGATAATGAGCGCTGTATGGAACGACTTGCTAAACCTTGACGGTGAAGCTGGCTAATAAATTGGCGTATGTGACTACTTTTAAGCAATTGCCAGTCGGGAAGTTCTTGTTGCTCGCAAAAAGTGGCCAGTTGCTTGAGATCTCGCCGGTAATTACTCACTGTATGCGGTGACATTCGTTTTTCTTGCGCTAAATACTGCAAGAAGAGATCTATAGCGTGTTGTTGCTCATTCACCGTGTATAACGTGATGAAAAGGTCGTAATAAGCGCATCGTTATTTCGCCCAAAAAACTTAAATAATCTGTCGCCATATCAGCATGAAAGCGATTCTCATCAAAACTAGCTATCGCTAATAAACCTGCACAAGGTTGATGACCTAATGGCAAACAAACAACTGATTGTACTTGTTGTGCCTGTTCACCAAATAATACTGTTTTTTGGGCCAACGTTAATCGACCACATACCGCTTGCTGTTTAGCCAATAAACGGTCAAAAACCTTAAAGCCCTCATCATCAACATGATGCTGACCGATATTATCAGTGAGATTAGGTAAGGCGATTTTAGCGTCTCCAGTATAAAATAACCGTAATGTCACTTCATCGGCTTCAAATTCTTGTTTAAGCTCACCCATCAGTAATGGTAGTAACTCATCCAAACCTTTGGCATCCATTAGTCTTAAACAAAGATGATGTACACGTGACTGTAATTCATTATTTTTTCGGGCATTGTATATTAATGAGTTCAGTTGGCTGTGAAGCTTCTCATTTTTTTGTACGCTTCGCTCTAATTGATGTTGTGCAAGCGAAATAGTACCTTCTGGAGCAGTTGATAATTGTAGTGAATCTAATGCCGATGGCTGATTGATAAAGAAGTCAGGATGCTTTTTTAAATAGGCAGAGACCTGTTCTGTTGTTAATTCGAGTTTAACGTCGTCCATGCTATTTCCCCATCAAATACGTGTGTTGTTGGCCCGGTCATCCAAACTGATGCGTTGTCATCAGCCCATTTGATTAATAACTCACCACCAGGCAATTTAACGCTTACTTCTCGTGCTAACAAACCACGTTGAATGCCACTGACTACCGCGGCACATGCTCCCGTACCGCAAGCCAGCGTTTCGCCTGCACCACGTTCAAATACGCGCAAATTGATTTGGTTGGGATTAACCACCTCCATAAAACCAACATTCACTCGCTCAGGGAATTGTCGATGCCACTCAATGAGGGCGCCCAACGTATTCACTTCAGCCTTGTTAACGTCGTCCACCAGCAATACTGCATGCGGGTTACCCATCGAAACGACGCCAATCTCTAAATCATGTCGATCGACTATTGGCAAACTATACGTTAATGATTGAGTATCCGTTAAAAAGGGTATATCCATAGGTTTAAATTTTGGCAAGCCCATATCAACCATCACTTCGCCACCACTTTTCAGACTAGGATAAATCACACCTGAAGCGGTTTCGACAGCAATCGTTGTTTTATCTGTTAAGCCCTTATCATAGACAAATCGCGCAAAACAGCGCGCGCCATTACCACATTGATCCACTTCGCTACCATCCGCATTAAAGATGCGATATTTGAAATCGACCATAGGATTTGAAGACGTTTCAACTAGCAATAATTGATCACAGCCAATGCCATAACGTCTGTCGGCTAACAAACGAATTTGACTAGTCGTTAACTCAACGTGCTGGTTAATAGCATCAATAACAATAAAGTCATTACCGATGCCATGCATTTTGCTAAATTTCAACATAATAATTATGCCGGTAACAGCTGTTCGCCAGCATACAATGATTCAATCGTTTCACGTTCACGAACGACATGGATTTTATCACCATCCACCATTATTTCGGCCGCACGAGGACGCGAATTATAATTAGAACTCATCGTAAAACCATAAGCACCTGCCGAGCGAATGACCAATAAATCATCCGGTTTAATAGCTAACATACGATCTTTACCAAGAAAGTCACCTGTTTCACAGATAGGGCCAACAATATCAAAATTTTGCGGCGCTAAAGTTTCGTCAGGTGTCACGGCTTGAATATCCATCCATGATTGATATAACGCTGGCCGTAATAAGTCATTCATCGCCGCATCGACAATCGCAAATTGTTTATCTTCAGTCGGTTTAATATATTCCACTTTAGTCACTAAAATGCCAGCGTTGCCAGCAATTGCGCGACCCGGCTCCAGCAATATCTCTAAGTCACGATCAACTAATAGGCTACTTAAGGCTGCAGCATATTCAGCCGGACTAGGCGGTGTTTCATTATGATAGGTAATACCCAGACCACCACCGATATCCAAATGCTTAAGCTTAATATTTAATTCGGCCAATCTATCGATTAAGGTCAATACTCGCTTTAGAGCATCGACAAACGGCGCAACGGTGGTTAATTGAGACCCAATGTGACAATCAATCCCGACAATATCTAAATGAGGCAAGGCATGTGCTTGAAGATACACTGCTTCGGCATGCTCTATTGCAATTCCGAACTTATTTTCTTTTAACCCTGTGGATATATAAGGATGTGTTTGTGCGTCAACATCAGGATTAACCCGAATTGAAATTGCTGCGCGACGCTCTAATTCGCTCGCCACATCATTAATCCGAATTAATTCTGGTATTGATTCGACATTAAAACAGCGAATACCTTGTTGCAATGCATAGCTGATTTCCGCAACCGTCTTACCCACGCCAGAAAAAACGACTCGGTCAGCCTGTCCACCTGCGGCTAACACTCGAGCGAGTTCACCACCAGAAACGATATCAAATCCAGAACCTAATCTAGCTAATACATTTAAAACAGCTAAGTTAGAATTAGCTTTTACTGCGTAACACACACAGTGCGCTTGACCTGAAAATGCGTTATCAAATGCTTGCCAATGACGTTCTAATGTCGCCCGCGAATAAACGTAAGTAGGTGTGCCAAATTGTTCTGCAATACTCGCTACCGCGACGTCTTCCGCAAATAGAGCACCTGCCTTGTAATCGAAATAATCCATTTTGTGTTATAACTCCGAGTTCATCGCTGCTTGATCTTCAGGCACATATAACGGACCTTTCTGACCACATGCAGTTAATACGGTCAATATACTGATGACTAATATTAGCCGTTTCAAACTCATTATTTTTTGCATTATTATTTCCTATATCAATCATTTGTGAGCAGTATATACGGGAAGCAAGTGGCTCGTCTCAACTTGCAAACTAGAAATTATCGAATAACTTACATAATATAAGTATTAGTTAACACAATCTTCAGCTTTAGGTCTACGCGCATATCATGGAAAATATTGACTCAATCAGACTCAGCGGTTTAGCTAGACGTCTCATTACAGATGGCTTGTTAAGTGAGGAGAATGCACTCTCCGCTCAAAAAAATGCCAAAAACGCTAATCAGCCTTTTGTGAGCTACTTAGTACGTAATAAAATTCTTGATAGTCATGCCATCGCCTTAGTCGCATCTCAAGAATTTGGCGTGCCACTCTTTGATATTGATGCGATGAATATGGACGTTGCGGCCACCTCGTTGATTAAAGAAAGTCTTATTCGCAAACATCACGCACTGCCTTTATATCAACGTGGTAATCGCCTTCATGTAGCGATGTCTGATCCAACCAATCTTCAAGCTCTAGATGAATATCAATTTAGCACCGGCATGAATACTTTTGCCGTATTGGTTGAAGAGCAAAAATTAACAACGGCGATTGAGCGTGCCTTAGATAAAAGTGGCGAAAAATTTGATGATTTTGGTGGCGCTGATTTAGATGACATTGATCTAGGGCCAGATGACACTAATGATGGAAAAGAGCCTTCAACTTCAGAAGCAGATGAAACCCCTATTGTGCGGTTTATCAACGGCATTTTAACGCACGCCATCAAATCTGGCGCATCTGACATTCATTTTGAACCTTATGAGAAAAAATATCGTGTGCGGATCCGTATCGATGGTATTTTGCAAGAAGCACAAGCAGCGCCCGTTAATCTCGGCGGCCGAATCGCAGCGCGTCTCAAAGTACTATCTCGTTTAAATATTGCGGAACGCCGTGTGCCACAAGACGGTCGGATGCGACTGAAGTTATCCAACACAAAAACGATTGATTTTCGGGTTAATACTTGCCCTACATTATTTGGTGAAAAAATTGTATTACGTATTCTAGATCCAACCAGCGCACAATTAGGGATTGATGCTTTAGGCTATGAACCAGATCAAAAGAAAATATTTATGGATACTATGCATCAACCTTATGGCATGGTGCTAGTCACTGGCCCAACAGGTAGTGGGAAAACGGTATCACTTTACACCGCACTTAATATTTTAAATACCGACGATAGAAATATTTCTACCGCAGAAGATCCTGCTGAAATAAGTTTAGCGGGTGTCAATCAAGTCAATATTAATCCTGCGGTTGGACTCACTTTCTCTTCTGCGTTAAAAGCATTCCTTCGTCAAGATCCTGACATCATTATGGTCGGTGAGATACGTGACTTAGAGACTGCAGAAATATCAATTAAAGCCGCACAAACGGGTCATATGGTATTTTCAACATTACATACCAACGACGCACCACAAACTCTTACTCGTTTAGCTAATATGGGCGTGCCTGCGTTCAATATCGCTTCTGCTGTATCACTGATTATTGCCCAACGTTTAGGTCGTCGCTTATGCAGTAAATGTAAAAAAGCAGAAGATATTCCTAATGAAGCGTTATTAGAAGAAGGTTTTACGCAAACACAAATAGATAAAGGTATGACCATCTTCAAAGCTGTGGGTTGTGATAGTTGCACTTTAGGCTATAAAGGTCGTGTGGGTATTTATCAAGTTATGCCAATTTCCGAAGAGATGGGTCGTATTATTATGGAAGGCGGAAATGCGATGACCTTGGCCGATCAAGCGGAAAAAGAAGGCATCGACGATTTAAGAAAGTCTGGTCTCAAGAAAGTAGCTGCTGGCATGACGAGCCTCGAAGAATTAAACCGTGTAATTAAGGAGTAATCCGTGGCGCAACAAGCATCTAAGTCATCAAAATCAACTAAAGTAGTCAAACAAAAGGTTGATCCTATCTTTATTTGGCAAGGCTCGAATAAAGAAGGTCGTCGTATGAAAGGCGAACAATCGGCGGCGAATATTAATGAAGTTAAAGCCATACTCCGCCGCAGAAGTATCAATCCAATCAAAGTCAAAAAGAAACCTAAAGATCTGTTTGCGCCTAGAAAGCCCTCTATCAAACCTTCTGACATTGCGGTATTTAGCCGCATGTTAGCCACCATGATGTCTGCCGGCGTACCGTTGATGCAATCAATGCAGATCATTGGTGAAGGCCACGAAAATTCTAGTATGCAGGCAATGATTTTATCGATTAAGGCCGATGTAGAATCAGGCACAAGTTTGGCAGAATCATTGGGTAAATTCCCCTTATATTTCGATGATCTTTTTGTCAGTTTAGTTCATGCCGGTGAGCAGTCAGGTACATTAGAAACACTATTGCATGAAATCGCTGCTTATAAAGAAAAAACAGAAGCTTTAAAAGCTAAAATCAAAAAAGCATTAGTCTATCCAATTGCCATTATAGTCGTTGCCTTTGTTGTTACAGCCATCTTAATGATTTTCGTAATCCCACAGTTCGAAGCATTATTTAAGGGATTTGGTGCGGATTTACCAAGTCTTACAAAAGTGGTTATCAGTGTATCAGAAGTATTCCAAGAATATTGGTGGATTATCTTTGGATCTATTATTGCTGCCGTTTATGCCATTAAAGAAAGTAAACGCCGTTCACGAAAGGTACAACATTTGTTTGACCGTTTATTACTTAAAATCCCCGTCGTAGGCGTCATCCAAGAAAAAGGAGCTATCGCACGCTTTGCCCGCACCTTTTCTACGATGTTTAAAGCAGGTGTTCCGATGGTTGAAGCCATGATCTCGGTAGCCGGAGCTACTGGTAATATCGTGTTTAGTGAAGCGACAATGGTCATGCGTGATGATGTATCTACAGGTACACAACTTAATGTCGCGATGAAAGACACTCAAATATTCCCTAATATGGTGGTACAAATGGTCGCCATTGGCGAAGAATCAGGATCACTCGACGCCATGTTAGCCAAAGTTGCTGATTTCTTTGAGCAAGAAGTTGATGATGCTGTTGATAATATGACCGCGTTAATGGAGCCGATGATCATGGTTATTTTAGGTGGATTAATTGGTACTTTAGTTATCGCCATGTACTTACCGATATTCAAAATGGGTGCGGTCGTTTAGATAATGGCTTTTATTGCACTATTACAATCGTCACCGCCCTGGTTTATCACCATAATCAGCATTTTTGGCCTATTAGTTGGCAGCTTTCTAAATGTCGTTATTTATCGCTTACCTATCATGATGGAACGTGACTGGCGATCACAGTGTGATGATCTTAATAATCAAACATCGGAACTAACTGCGCCTTTTACATTGAGTGTGCCACGTTCACGTTGTCCGCAATGTAATCATGCTATTACTGCGTTAGAAAATGTACCGCTAATTAGCTATTTGTTTTTAGGTGGTAAATGTAAAAAATGTAAAGCCGCTATTTCAAAACGATATCCACTAACTGAAGCATTATCGGGCTTACTGTCAGGCATTGTTGCTTGGCATTTTGGTTTTGAATGGGCTTGTCTAGGTGCGCTTTTATTAACGTGGTCACTTATCGCTTTAACATTTATTGATATCGATCATCAGCTATTACCTGACAATATAACTTTGCCGTTGATGTGGTTGGGTATCGTCTTTAACATATTTGCTGTTTACACCGACTTGGCATCAAGTGTTATTGGTGCCATAGCCGGATATATGTCCCTGTGGCTAGTATTTCATGGCTTTAAACTCGTAACAGGTAAGGAAGGCATGGGTTATGGTGATTTCAAGTTATTAGCCGCCCTTGGCGCATGGTTCGGTTGGTTGATATTGCCGTCGATTATATTGTTATCTTCACTAGTAGGCGCCATTGTCGGGATAACTCTCATTCTTTTTCGTCAGCATGAACGAAACACCCCTATTCCATTTGGTCCTTATCTGGCTGCGGCAGGTTGGATCGCATTAGTCTGGGGAGATGCCATAACCACTGGCTATCTTAGTTGGACGGGTACAGGCTAACATCACATGTTAAAAATAGGGCTTACTGGCGGAATTGCCAGTGGAAAATCAACAGTGTGCCGGTTATTTGCTCAGCTCGGTACTCCCATTATTGATGCCGATATAATTGCTAGACAATTAGTTGAACCTCGACAAGAAGCCTATAACGAAATTATTGATATATTTGGTCAAGATATATGTCTACCAAGTGGTGAACTTAATCGTCAGTATCTTAGACAACTCATATTCTCTGATGACGGTGCAAAACAACAATTAGAAATGATTCTTCATCCTCGTATTCGCTTACAATTATTTCAACAAAGTCAGGCCTTAAACACGCCATACTGCATATTAGCTATTCCACTGCTGGTTGAATCTAAAATGATCGATCTTGTAGATCGTATCTTATTAATTGATATTGATTTATCGTTGCAACTCATGCGTCTATGTGAGCGAGACAATATGACCGTTGGCGATGCTCAATTAATAATCAATAGCCAATTAAATCGCCAGCAACGCTTAGATTGTACTGATGACATTATTTTTAATAATAATAGCTCAGAAAGCCTTATTAAAATCGTCGATAATTTACACGCAAAATACCTTTCTCTAGCAAATAATTCATCTGCAAGTTGCCAGCATATCGATAGTCAGCCACAATAAGCATATTTATGATCTCTAATTAATTTGAATCGACTGTGTCTGAAAAAATTATTTACGAACAACCGCTCAATGAGCGCATACGCACATTTCTTCGACTTGAATTTTTATTCGTGCGGCTTGATCACGCTTTAAAACATAATGATGAGTTAAGTAATCGTAATGCAATTGATACTTTACTCAGTCTTTTGTCTGTGTTTGAACGTAGTGATTTAAAACAAGAAATCGTTAAAGAATTAGAGCGCCTAGTCAGCACATTGTCCGCATTGGAGAATACGCCCGGTGTAGATAAACGTGCACTCAATGATTTACTCGAGGAATTAGACCAAATTATAGATTCATTATTGATTACTAAATCAGCTATCGGTCAAACGTTGCGTGAAAATGATTTTTTATACAGTATTCGACAGCGTGCGAGTATACCCGGCGGAAATTGCGACTTTGACCTGCCTGCTTATCATTTCTGGTTACGTCACACACCTTACGAGACACGTAAGCAGCAGCTACTCAACTGGCTAAATCAATTTTCAAGTATGCGTGCTGCTATTGAAATATCGCTGAGATTAATCCGTAGTAGTACAATATTCAAACCTGCTGCCGCTTTAACTGGTTTTTTTCAACAAAATCTAGACAGTAACTCACCCAATCAGCTCATCCGTGTAATGCTAATGAATGACACCTCATATTATCCAGAAATAAGCGGCGGTAAACAGCGTTTTACTGTGCGTCTTATGCACTTTGATATTAATCAGCGGGCTAAGCAAGTTAGTGAAAATATCGATTTTTCACTCAGTATTTGTGCAATGTAAGGTGATAAGCTGATGTCAAAAACGATCGTTCAATGTCCGCAATGTGGCCAATCAGTTCCTTGGCAAGAGGATCAACTATGGAAACCGTTTTGTAGCGAACGCTGTAAATTAATCGACTTAGGTGACTGGGCTGCTGAAAATCATCGCATTCCTGATAAATCATCTCAAGTTGAGCAGTATGATATCGATGAATATAATCCTTCCGATTATCATTAGTTCATCCCTTTAACAGATTAAGTCGAAATTCAGATAGTTCTCACGCATCTCCAGCAGTCAAAATGCCTTGTTGATATGAAAATTCTAACATCCGATTCAATGGTATTAATGCTTTCAAGCGTGTCTGCTCATCGACTTCTACTATGTTTTTCATATCGCGCAGCGTTTCATACAAATTAACTAAGGTGTTCATTCCCATCCACGGACAATGAGCGCAACTCTTACAGGTAGCACTTTTTCCACCCGTAGGCGCCGGAATTAGTCGCTTATTGGGCACGACTTGGCTCATTTTATAAAACAAACCATAATCCGTAGCGATAATTAAGGTATCTGCTTTTGAAGCTTTACCAGCCGCTATAATCTGTTTCGTTGAGCCGACAAAATCGGCTTTTGCAATAATAGCTTCAGGCGCTTCTGGATGAACTAGTACGTCAGCATCTGGATATTTTTGCATCAAGGCTTCAAGCTCATAGAGTTTAAACTCATCATGAACAATACAATGACCCTGCCAAAGAATCATGTTAGCACCCGTTTTATTATTAATATATTGGCCTAAATGACGATCTGGTCCCCAAATGATTTTTTTACCTTGCGCCATCAAATGTTGAATTATCTGAATCGCATTACTTGAGGTGACAATCCAGTCTGCACGCGCTTTTACTTCAACACTGGTATTGGCATAAACAACTACTTCATGATCAGGGTATTGATCACAAAATTGACTAAATTCTTCTATCGGGCAGCCTAAATCTAAAGAGCATTCTGCTTCAAGGGTGGGCATGATCACAGTTTTTTCAGGGCTTAAAATCTTAGCGGTTTCGCCCATGAATCGCACGCCACAAATCACCAACGTGCTAGCATGATGTTTTGCTCCAAAGTTAGCCATATCGAGTGAATCAGAGACATAGCCACCTGTTTGTTCAGCTAAAGCCTGTAATTCATCATCCACATAATAATGGGCGATTAATACTGCATTTTTTTGCTTAAGCAATACTTTTATTTTCGCTACATAATCTTGTTTTTGTGCTTCAGACAGCCATGGATTGGGTTTAACATTATCAATAATATGATCAATTCTTGATTGCAATTTTTTAGGAATTGTTTCTGCAAGACTCATTTTATATTACCCTTAATACTCGAATATTGAAGTTGATTATAACAGTGCTTGAAGAGCAAAAATAATGGAAATGTTGGCTGATGGAAATTCGATATCCGATAAATCAGCTATAGCGCACCATTGTAGTGTTTGGCCTTCTTGACCATGCGGTGTGCCCTCAAATTGATCGACATGCCACACATCTAACAAAACGGTGCGATCCTCATAATCATGAGAAACCATTAATAACGGTTTGGCAGCAACAACAGTAATCGCTAATTCTTCTTGAATTTCACGCTTTAATGCATCGTAAACCGTTTCGTCCGCCTCTACTTTACCACCTGGAAATTCCCATAAATTAGCTAAATGTTGATGCGATTGTCGAAGTGCTAATAACACCTCGTTATCAGTATTAACTATTGTGGCAACGGCAACATGGATTACCTTATTCACTCAATCATCACATAGTGTGCGCCACAGTAAGGACACGAAACTTCGCCATTAGTTTGAATATCTAAATAAACTTTAGGATGGCCGTCCCAAAGCGTCATATTTGGCATCGGGCAACTCAAGGGCAGATCAGTTGAATGCACTTCATATCGCTGTTGGCTGCATGATGTTGCTAGGTTTATATCATTCATCTGAACCGCCCTCTTAGCGTTATATTAGCCTTAAGATTTTTCTGTTGTTTCTGCCAATGTAGCTTGTTTACGCACACGGATATTCAACTCTTTTAATTGCGCTTCACTCACCGAACTGGGTGCGTTAGTCAATAAACAGCTCGCCGATTGTGTTTTAGGGAATGCCATTACATCGCGAATAGACGATGAACCCGTCATCAACATAGCAAGACGATCTAAACCAAAGGCTAAACCACCATGAGGCGGGCAACCAAATTTTAAAGCTTCTAATAAGAAACCAAATTTGTCATCCGCTTCTTCTTTCGAAATACCTAGCAATTCAAATACTTGGCTTTGCACATCTGCTTTATGAATACGCATCGAACCGCCACCCAATTCAGTACCATTCAACACCATATCGTAAGCACGCGATAGACACTTACCTGGATCTGTTTCTAATAAACCAAGATCTTCTTCGCGTGGCGCTGTAAACGGATGATGCAATGCTGACCAACGATTCGATTTTTCATCCCATTCAAACATTGGGAAAGCGACAACCCACAATGGTTGCCAACCATGTTTCACTAAACCTAAATCATGACCTAACTTAACGCGTAAAGCACCCAATGCTTCATTAACAATATTAATACTATCAGCACCAAAAAATACTAAATCGCCGGTTTGTGCTTCGACGCGTTGCATAATTGCAGCAACCACTTCGTCGGGTAAAAACTTCAAGATAGGCGATTGCAAACCTTCACGGCCAGCATCAATATCATTCACCTTAATATAAGCCAAACCTTTCGCGCCGTAGATGCCAACAAATTTAGTGTAATCATCGATCGCTTTACGACTTAATTCGGCGCCAGCTGGCACTCGCAAAGCGGCAACACGGCCATTTTCATCATTCGCAGGACCAGAGAAAACTTTAAAATCTACAGCGGTCATTAAGTCGCTAATTTCAACAAGTTCTAAATCAATACGTAAGTCAGGTTTATCACTACCATAACGTGTCATGGCATCAGCATATGTCATACGTGGGAAAGGATTTGGTAAAGTTTGTTCTAAAACATTCGCAAACAAACTAAGAATCATTTCTTCCATCATCGTCATCAAATCTTCTTCTTCAACAAATGATGTTTCGATATCGACTTGGGTAAATTCAGGCTGGCGATCGGCCCGTAGATCTTCATCACGGAAACAACGCACGATCTGATAATAACGATCCATTCCTGCTACCATCAGCAATTGTTTAAACAATTGTGGTGATTGTGGCAACGCAAAAAAGTCGCCAGGATGGGTGCGGCTTGGCACTAAATAATCACGCGCGCCTTCTGGTGTCGCTTTGGTTAAAATCGGTGTTTCAATATCTAAAAAACCGTTGTCATCAAGGAAGCGACGTAACATGCTGGTGATTTTTGAACGAAAACGTAGCTTTTGTAACATTTCAGGACGACGTAAATCAATATAACGATGACGTAAACGTACATCTTCACTGACTTCGGCTTGCTCTGTTAATGGGAATGGTGGCGTTTCAGAACTATTCAAAATAGTCATACGTTTGGCCACGATTTCAATTTTACCACTGCTCATGCTTGGGTTATCACTACCTACTGGACGTAACCTGACTGAGCCCTCAATTTGCAATACATATTCACTTCGTACACTTTCAGCAATCGCAAAACTTTCATCATCTTCTGGGTTACAGACCACTTGAACCAAACCTTCACGATCACGCAAGTCAATAAAAATAACGCCACCATGATCACGACGACGGTGCATCCATCCCGCAATCTTTACCGTTTGACCTTCCAATGTTTCGTTCACATCGCCGCAATAATGGCTACGCATAGTTTAATTCCAATAGTTCAATTTATTAGGTTCACCACAATCAATGTGCGGCACTCAGTTTTTACGGTTTATCAGTGTGTACGTCATCGATAAGCGCAGTTTTATTATATTTTGGCACAACAACGCCCATCGAGATAATCATCTTTAGACCTTCTTCAACCGTCATGTCCATCTCAATCACTTCCGATCGCTGGACCATTAATACAAATCCAGATGTCGGATTAGGTGTAGTCGGAATAAATATACTGATCACATCACCTGCGGTCTTTTCCTGTACTTCACCCAAATCAGATGAAGTCATGAATGCAAGACTCCAAACACCTTTACGAGGATATTCTACTAACAACACTTTACGAAACGACTTGCCATCATTAGCTAGTACAGCCTCTAAAATTTGTTTAATACCCGCATATAAGTTGCGCACGACAGGAATTCTAGCCAATAACGATTCCCAAGCTGAAACAATCCGGCGACCTAATAAATTGGCGACAATCATCCCTGTCGTTAGCACCATTACAACGGCTAGCAATACCCCAAAGCCCGGAACGTGAAAGCCAATAATAGTATCCGGCTGATAAGCATAGGGTAACAACAATAGTGTCCGATCTAAAAAATCTACTATGGCACGTACCACTAGAAATGTAATACCTAATGGCATCCATACTAATAATCCGGCGATCAGATATTTTTTCATTTCAAGTTTATACTCTTAAGGGACAGATGAGTTTTTTTCTGTCGTTTCAGGTTTTTTTGGCTTCGCGTCTGTTCCGCTATCGGCTAGATTACGTTTTTTGCCGCTTTTAAAATCTGTTTCATACCAACCCTCGCCTTTTAATCGAAAGCCTGCGGCTGAAACTAACTTGCGTAATGACGCTTCATCACAAGCAGGGCAATGAACTAACGGTTCATCACTCATTTTTTGTAATGCTTCAAATTCATGCTCACAGGCATCACAATGATATTCATACAATGGCATTAACTTTCACCTCAAAACTTCTACAATAAATTGATAAGAAACTTTTCAGTTTCAATTCATAAAACAGGCAATTATACCCAAAAACTAACACAGTGGTTTTTATGCTTTAATTTCACGCATAACAAAAGGCACTCCTAACAATTAATATAATCGGCTACACTTTAAATTATGAAAGAAAATCAAGATTGGAAAGCTATTCGCAGCCTTTTGCCCTACATATGGCAATTTAAAGCCCGCGTAGCCATTGCCTTATCACTACTAATCTTTGCTAAATTCGCCAATGTCGGCATTCCTCTCGCGCTCAAAGGCGCAGTCGATGCTCTTGATCCACAACAACAAGACATAATCTATCTACCGATCGTCATGTTCATTACTTATGGTTGTTTGCGCTTAGCTAGCAGCCTTTTTAGCGAATTACGTGACGCGCTGTTCGCTAAGGTCATTTACCGTTCAGTTCGCCATGTTGCCGGCAATATTTTTGAACATTTACACAAACTATCATTACGATTTCATTTACAGCGTCAAACAGGTGGTATTTCACGCGATATCGAACGCGGTACTCGTGGAATAAGCTTTTTGATGAACTTCATGATCTTTAATATTTTGCCAACCTTAGTTGAAATAGCACTGGTTACAATCATTCTTCTGTCAAAGTACGACAGTATTTACGCAATTATCACCACTACCACCATTTTGTTTTATATCATTTACACCCTCATCATCACCGAATGGCGCATGCGGTTTCGTCGCGCAATGAATGATATGGATTCCCAAGCAAATAATCAGGCTGTAGATAGTTTGCTCAATTATGAAACCGTCAAATATTTCAATAATGAGCAATATGAATTACGGCGCTACGACGAAAAATTAACGATTTGGGAAGGCTCGGCGATAAAAAATCAAACATCATTATCGCTACTCAATGTGGGTCAAGGTGCCATTATTGCGATAGGCCTTACTTTACTAATGATACTCGTAGGTCAAGGTGTCGTTGATGGAAAATTATCGTTGGGAGATCTGGTTTTAATTAATGCTTTTCTTTTACAACTCTATTTACCCTTGGGGTTTCTTGGTTTTGTCTATCGCGAAATTCGTCATTCCTTAGCCGATATGGAACGCATGTTCACCTTGCTTGATGAAGCACAAGAAACGGTCGACGAAGTCGGAGCGGCTTCGCTCATTGTCGAACACGGCAATATTCAATTTAATCATGTTGACTTTTATTACGATTCTAATCGAGCCATTTTGCATGACATCAACTTTACGATTGAAGCGGGGAAAAAACTGGCCATTGTCGGCGCGAGTGGTTCAGGCAAATCAACATTAATAAGATTGTTATACCGTTTTTATGATCCGCAAGCGGGCAGTATCACCATTGACGGCCAAGACATTCGAGATGTAAATCAACATAGTCTTCGTCAGGCCATTGGCGTTGTGCCACAAGATACGGTTTTATTTAACGACACTATTTATCATAATATTTTGTACGGAAATCCAAAGGTCGATAAACAAGCCGTTATCGATGCTGCTAAACAAGCCCATATTCATGACTTCATAGAGAAGCTACCGCTGGGTTATAAAACCTTAGTTGGGGAGCGCGGCCTAAAATTATCTGGCGGTGAAAAACAACGAGTTGCTATAGCGCGGACATTACTTAAGAATCCAAAAATTCTTATTTTTGATGAAGCAACCTCAGCATTGGATAGTCATTCTGAACAAATGATAAATCAACAACTCCAATCAATCAGTTCTAATAAAACGACCTTGGCTATTGCACACCGCCTTTCAACTATCATTGATGCAGATACCATTTTAGTACTTGATCACGGTAGAATTACCGAGCAAGGCACTCATAAAGAGCTTCTCGCAGCTCAAGGACGTTACGCAGCTATGTGGTCACTGCAACAAACTGAAGGTAGCAACTAATGAATAAAATTGTAACTTTTTGCATGATCACCTTATTTTCCTCTTCTGCCTTTGCGCAGTGGCAAGTAGAAACTTTTTCGAAAAATGAAATAAAATCTGCCATGATCAGAAACGAAGAAGGGTTTGAATTAGCTATTTTCAAAACCGCCGAAGGCATTGTCTGGTTAGACTTCAGCCTCTCCGATAATAGCTTTGATGAATTAGCACAAAATGAGTTACCTATTTTTCAAATAGATGACAGAAAACCCGTGAAAATGATTCGAGGTTTCACTGCGACTATCGTTCCGGCTGATGAAGGTATAGAAGCAATAGTAGTCAATGACAATCAATCTATTTCAACTGAAAGAGACTTCAATTTCAATCATATAATCGCAGAACGCTTACCCGAACGTGTAATATGCCCCATATGGCAAGGCGATTCCCGACCACACTTAGGTACGCTTGATGCTCTTATTAATGGTCAAAAAATAGTCTTTAAATACATCTTACTTGATCACTCCGAAGGACAAACTTCCTTCAATCTCAAAGGCGCAAAACAAGCCATTAACGCTGTCCTATTCGACTGATTTAACATGTTAATACGCTCGGTATAGGATAAATCTAATTTATTCAAACTAATATTTTTCAGCCGATCGCAGCAGTTCCCTATAATTCTAAATGTACTATGATGCACCAACCTTGTTCAGCTTCGGTTCAGCTTCAATATGAGATACTGACCTCAAATCGCAATAAGCCAAATAACCTAAAAACATTCGAGGAATACTATGAAATACGGCAAAACACTTGTGAGCACTCTTCTAGGCGCTTCTGTTCTTCTTTCTACTGCTGTCATGGCAGAAAACCATGTAATTTCTGCAGCAGTGACCGCATTTAAACCAATGGTGGTTAAAATCGCCCCGGGTGACACTGTTTCTTGGGAAAACATGAACGGTCATGTCACTAACACTATATTCACCGATAATGACGGCGAACACCATTATCTTCCAGAAGGTGCGGAAGGATGGACTTCAAAAATGGGTGAAAATTTTCAAACACCACCTTTAACTGTTCCAGGTATTTACCTTTATAAATGTGATCCTCATTGGGGAGCAGGTATGGGCGGCGTTATCATAGTAGGCGAACCAACAAACCTAGATGATATCGAAGCAAGTAATCCTAAAGGCGCATTAAAACGACTCGTTAAAAAAGCAGAAAAAGCGCTAAAATAATTTCTGACAATAACTGATAAAAAAAAGCCCGCATTAATTGCGGGCTTTTTTGATCCAAATCTCAGTGTATATGATAAAATCTTCAAGTTTTTATTCAGACCTGTTTGTTAGGTCTGCAAATAATTTATGATTATTTTATATTTTACCGCTGGGAGAACCCCTCTAATGTCTCACACTGTTGATAACAGTAAACGACGATTTCTGACTACTGCAGCCAGTGTCGTTGTCGGTGGTGCAGGTGCAGCTGCTGTTGCCATACCTTTTGTCTTATCCATGCTTCCAAGTGCCAAAGCACGAGCTGCAGGAGCTCCAGTAGCCGTTGACATAAGTAAACTTGAAATCGGTCAGTTAATGACAGTTGAGTGGCGAGGAAAACCAGTTTGGGTATTGAACCGTTCCGACGAATCATTATTGATATTACCCGCACTTAACGAACAATTAGCGGATCCTGAAAGCGATACAAGTTCACAACAACCAGCCTATTGTAAAAATGAAAATCGTTCTATCCGCGATAACATAGTTGTTCTTGTGGGCATTTGTACACATCTCGGTTGCTCACCAACCTATCGACCTGAATTAGCACCCGTTGATCTGGGTCCTGAGTGGAAAGGCGGTTTTTTCTGCCCATGTCATGGTTCCCGTTATGATCTTTCAGGTCGTGTATTTAAAAACATGCCTGCCCCAAAAAATCTTGTCGTCCCGCCGTATCATTTCGTGGGTGACAATCGTATTATTGTCGGCGAAGATCCACAAGGAGTAGCATAATGTTTTCTAGTTTAATGGGTTGGGTAGACGCTCGCTTTCCTGCCACGAAAATGTGGGAAGAACACTTATCTAAATATTACGCACCAAAAAACTTTAACTTTTTTTACTTCTTTGGGTCATTAGCATTATTAGTTTTAGTACTGCAAATTGTTACGGGAATCTTCCTGACAATGCATTACAAACCTGATGCCGCGCTAGCATTTGCCTCTGTCGAATACATCATGCGAGATGTTGAATGGGGCTGGTTAATACGCTATTTGCATTCTACGGGCGCATCGGCATTTTTTATCGTTATTTATTTGCATATGTTTCGTGGGCTTATCTATGGTTCATACAAACAACCTAGAGAATTGGTCTGGATATTTGGCATGTTCCTTTATCTAGCGCTGATGGCTGAAGCTTTCATGGGCTACTTGTTGCCATGGGGTCAAATGTCATTTTGGGGTGCACAGGTTATCATCTCTCTATTTGGCGCCGTCCCGTTTATTGGTGACCAATTAGCACTATGGATCCGTGGTGATTTCGTGGTTGCTGATGCAACTTTAAATCGTTTCTTTGCTTTCCATGTTATTGCAGTTCCTATGGTTATCCTTGGTTTAGTCGTGGCTCATATTATTGCCCTGCATGAAGTAGGATCAAATAATCCTGATGGCGTTGAAATTAAAAAGCTTAAAGATAAAAATGGCATTCCATTAGATGGTATTCCTTTCCATCCTTATTATTCTGTAAAAGACATAGTGGGTGTAACGGTTTTTCTATTTATCTTCTCGTTAGTGTTATTTTATGCGCCTGAGATGGATGGCTGGTTCTTAGAACATGCCAACTTCGTACCTGCAAACCCACTTAAGACACCGCTACATATTGCACCAGTTTGGTATTTCACACCTTTCTATGCCATTTTAAGAGCTGTGCCGAGTATTGCTGGTTCAGCATTCCCTGGTGTTGTAGCGATGGGATTATCTATCGTTTTCCTATTTCTGCTACCTTGGCTAGATCGCAGTCCCGTGAAATCGATTCGCTACCGTGGCATTTATTTCCGCACTGCGATTGTATTGTTTGTGATTAGTTTTGTGGGACTTGGTTTCCTAGGTACACAACCCGTTACGCCGATTTATACTTTATTAGCTAGAATCTTTTCAGTAATCTATTTCGCGTTCTTTATGTTAATGCCGATTTACACCAAATTTGATAAAGATAAACCAGTACCAGAAAGGGTGACATTCAAATGAGAACCTTAATCATTGCATTATTCCTTGGCTATTTATCTCTTATTTCAGGACACGTTATGGCGAATACTGATGGTATTCATCTTGATGATGTCGAAAT